>JADMIO011135733.1_pt1 | contig 87482 bp, 107 predicted proteins | sample 8958161 | NCBI WGS metagenome assembly JADMIO01 (sample SAMN16585339, study PRJNA669376) | soil metagenome | isolation source: Crop rotation soil | place: USA: Cullars Rotation, Alabama | collected 2011 | reverse complement strand
GCCGCGACTTCAAGTCACGTGAATTCCAAGCTTCGGATCCCACTGTGCTGGAAAGCTCATTCGACTGCAGAGGAGTCAGGAATGGATCAACTGCAATGTTTAGCCCATCTTCTTTTAGGGTTAGGTTCGCAAGGCTTCCTAGCTAAATAGACAAAAAGTGCTCAATGTTACTACTTTGAGGTACAAAAATATAGCAAAGTTTATAAAGCATAGTTGTTCTCCATTAACCCTATGACAATTGCCGTTATTATTCCTGCTTATAATGAGGAGAAAACCGTTTCTAAAGTCGTTGCTGATTTTAAAAAGGAGCTGCCAAAGTCTGACATTTATGTTTTTGACAACAACAGCACTGACAATACCGCAAGTTTAGCTAAAAAAGCCGGTGCCAAAGTCGTTTCTGTAAAGAAAAAAGGCAAAGGAAATGTAATGCAAATGGCCTTTGAAGATGTAAAAGTTGATTATTATGTCATAGTTGATGCTGATGACACTTATCCAGCAGAATCAGTCCATGATCTCCTAAAGCCTGTCCAGGAAGGAAAATATTCCATGATGGTCGGCTCAAGAATGGGATCTTTCAAAAAAGAAAAAAAATCCTTGCTTCATAATATTGGCAACAAGGTAATACTTTTAGCAATGCAGTTGTGCTTTCCCACAAACATCAAAGACATGCTCTCAGGATACAGAGTCATGTCAAGAGAGCTTGTCGAGTCATTAAACTTAGTCTCGCCAGGATTTACGATCGAGACTGAATTGACAATCAAGACACTAGAATCAGGGCACAAGATTGGCGAAACCCCAATTGAATACAGGGAAAGGCCTCTTGGCTCAGAATCAAAATTAGACACATGGGGCGATGGGATTTATATTTTAACAACTGTCCTTGAGCTGTTCAGGGACCATAGGCCAATGCAGTTTTTCATAGCGATTACAATTCTTCCTTTTTCATTAGCCGCAGGCTTTGGCTATGTCGCACTTGAGGAAATTTTGCACACAGGCCAAGTCACAAAATATGGGACTTTGATCATGGCAATATTCTTTTCAGTCATCTCGATGATTTTGCTAAGCATGGGCTTCATTGCAAGCTCAGTTAGGAAAAGCCATCTTGAAACAATTCACATGCTGAGGAAACTGAAAAAATGAAGGTATTGGTAACAGGCGGAGCTGGATATATCGGCAGCTTTGCAGTCCGCGCGCTATTAAATGCAGGCCACCAGGTCACAATTATCGACAGCCTTGAAAATGGAAAGAATGTAAACAAGAAAGCAAAATTTGTGAAGTCAAACATTTCAAATTCAAAAAATCTCGACAAGGCAATGAAAGGAAATGATGCAGTCATGCATTTTGCAGGCTACATTGATGTAAAGGAGTCTGTTGATAACCCGAAAAAATATTACAATAATAATTTCGCAAATGGAGTTCTCTTGCTTGATTCGATGCAAAAAAACGATGTAAAAAAAATTATTTTCTCATCAACAGCAGCAGTTTACGGCTCCCCAAAAAAAGTGCCAATAACAGAAGACTCAGAACTGGCACCAATAAACCCATATGGCGCTAGCAAGCTAATGATGGAAAAAGCTTTGGAAGCTTCAAAATCAATGGGGATACAAAGTGTCAGGCTAAGATATTTTAACGTCGCTGGAGCAGCGATGGATGGGTCAATTGGCGAAACACATAAGCCTGAAACTCATTTGATCCCAAATATTTTATTGGCATGCAAAGCTGGAAAGCCAGTAAATGTTTTTGGCACAGACCATCCAACTAAGGATGGAACTTGTGTTAGGGATTATATTCATGTTGAGGATTTAGTTGATGCCCATGTCAAGGCGTTGGAATCAAATTTCACAGGAGCCATTAATCTGGGAACGCAAAATGGATTTAGTGTTTTGGAAGTTATCAAGGCATGCGAAAGTGTTGTTGGAAAAAAGATCATGATCAATAATATGCCAAAAAGGGCTGGCGACCCTCCAGTTTTGATTGCAAGCTCTAAAAAGGCAAAGCAGATTCTTGGATGGATGCCAAAAAATGGAATTGAAAATATTGCAAGGAGCGCTTGGAAATGGCACGCAAAGTAAATCACACTGCAATAATTTTGGCAGCAGGTCTTGGCTCCAGGCTTAGGCCTTTCACAAATGACACTCCAAAATGCCTTCTAAGAGTTGGCGGCAGAAGAATTATAGAATGTGTCGTCGACGCTTGCGAGCAGGCAGGAATTGAAGACATCGTTGTTGTCGTAGGCTACCAGGCAAATAAAATCAGGAGAATTCTTGGCGACCGTGTTAAATACATCATGAATAACAAGTATGATTCAACAAACACAATGTATTCAATGTGGCTTACAAGAAAGCACTGCAAGGGCAAGCCAATTGTTTACATGAATGGAGACACTCTTTTTGATCCAGCGATGCTTAAAGACCTTTTAGACCATCCTTATCCTGATTCAATGCTTGTAGATTTTACAGGAAAGCTCGACGAGGAAGCTACAAGAGTTGTAACTCAAGGGCACCAGTTAAGAATTGTTGGAAAGGATTTCCCCGTTAGCATTTCAACTGGAGAATGCCTTGGAACAAGAAAATTCAGCGCAAGGACTGCTTCAAAGCTTTATGACCAAATTGGAAAAGTGATCAGAAGAGGAGAGAAGAAAAGCTTCATGCACGGAATTTTAAACCAATATGTCAAATTCAATAAAATAGAATGTGTTCCAACAGGTGACCATCCTTGGATCGAAATTGATTTTCCTCACGATCTTGAAAGGGCAAAGGAAATTGCAAGAAGAATAAATGAAAAGCCTCAAGTCCTTATTTTTGCTGCAGGAGTTGGAAGAAGATTATACCCACTTACAAAAAACAAGCCAAAGGCTTTGCTTGAAATTAACAGGAGAACTTTAATTGAGAGGCAAATTGATATTTGCAGAAAGCTTGGCCTCTCAGACATTATTGTTGCTGTCGGATACAAAGAGCACGAAGTAAGAAAGCTTCTTGGAAGAAGAGTAAAATACGCAAGAAATCCATTGTATGCAGAAACAAATCCAATGTACACTTTCTGGTGCGCAAGGCACTTGATCGCCGGAAGGCCTCTAATAACAATCGATGGCGACATGCTTTTCGATGAAAAAATATTATCAAAAATAATGCAGACAAAACATGAGAATGCAATGATGTTCGATTCAGCAGCAAAATTAAATGATGAAGCCGCTAAAGTCGTTGTAAAAAATAATCAAATTGAAAGGCTTGGCAGAAGCATAAGCATTGATGAAGCATCAGGCGAATATCTTGGGATTACAAGGATGTCAGCTGATGGCGTTAATGTCATGCTTGAATTGTGCAGAGAAATACTTGACAAGCCAGACTGGAAAAAAGCCCATGTTCCATGGACCTTGTTTTCGCAAAGAATGCACATGCATGCGATAACTTCAAATAGGCTTCCATGGATCGAAATTGATTTTGCTTCAGATTTTAGAAAAGGTCAAAAAATGAAATTCAAAAGAGGTCTTAAAAGATGAATGAAACTGAAAATAAGCCATCTGGCGAGAAAGGTTATGGCGGAAGCTTTGCTTCAAGGCATTTGTTCAAGCCATTTTCGAGACAGCTCTCAGCAGCTGTTTACAAGACATCAATTACTCCAACACAATTGACAAACATAGGGTTCCTAATTGGAATGGTTGGGGTTTTCTTGCTTCTGTCAGATAATTATCTTTTGCTTGTCCTTGGCTGCATACTTATTTTTGCACAGCATGTCTTTGACTGTGCTGACGGCGACCTTGCAAGGATGAAAAATATGACCAGCAAGACTGGAGCTTTAAATGATGAATTTACAGACAGGATGTTTGAAAATGCATTGTTTTTTATCGGAACTTTAGTAGCTTACAGGCAGACTGGAGAAATCTGGGTTTGGCCAATCGGAATGCTTGCAGTCATTGGAAATCTAAGAATGGTTGCGCTATATCTGAAATTGGAAGGCCTCGGATACAAAGGGCAATCAATTAGAAAGCTTCCAGCCTGGAGACAATTGCTTAATTATGGAGGAGAAAACAATCTTTTGATTATAATTGTAGGTGTTCTTACCGGATATATCGGTTATGCTTTGCTTGCAATAGCGATTCTAACAAATGGATTTTCATTTGTCAGGTTTTTTTACACAATAAGAAAGCTTGAGGAATCGCCATGATGAAGGTAGCGTATTTCGCGCCTGAGTTCTACCCTCCATGGGGAGGAGTTGGAACATACTCGATGAATCTTGCTAGGGAAATTGGGTCATACAAAGACATTGAATTTCACGTTTTTACTCCTAAAAGAGGCAAGGACTGGTCTGAGGAAAAAGTCCTGAAATTATTTGACAATAAAATAAAGCTTCATGTAATTTCGGAAGCTAACGACCAGTTTTTTTACAATTTCAAATTTCAGTACGCACTTTGGAAAAAATTCAAGGAATACAATCAAAAATACAATTATGATTTAGTTCATGCAGCAAATCTTGTGCATATGCCAGACATCTGGCTTAGGATTGCAAATGACAAGACTCCAGCAGTCGCGACAGCCCAGACAACAATAATGGGCCAGGTAAAGGGATTTTTGCAAAGCAACAAGAATCCTCTTAAGATGTCTCAATCCGAAAAAATGTCTTTGCTTGGGCTTCCATTAATTAGGTTTCTTGAAATACAATATCTCGCAAAAAGCAAGCACATAATTTCAGCTTCAGGAAAATTCGTCGAGGAATTGAGGCAGCAGGGCTACAAAAATGAGGTTGACATCATCCATAACGGAATTGATGTTTCACTTTTTGACAGATCTAAAATTGCCACACCTGAAAAAAAATTTCCATGGCTTAAAGATATCAATGATCCAATTGTACTTTACGCAGGAAGAATCATAACCCAAAAAGGAATTGAAGTTTTAATTAGAAGCATGGGCAAGGTTCTTGAAAAGAACAAGAATGTTCATTTCGTTTTCGCAGGCCCTGGAGACATTCCAGGATTTTACAAATTGATGGAGCAGTACAACATTCCAAAGAATAAATGGACTTATGCAGGCACAATTCCAAACAATGAATTGCCAGTCTTGCACAAGGCAAGCGACATTTTTGTCCTTCCTTCATTTTATGAAAATTTTTCCCTGTCATTGCTTGAGGCGATGGCAATGAAGACATGTTCAATCGCAACTGATGTTGGAGCGACTAGCGAATTAGTTGACAACAAAAATGCAATCCTGATTAAGGCAGGCGATTCTGATGTCCTCGCTGAAAAAATCCTCTTCCTTTTGGAAAATCCAGCCAAGAGAAAGAAAATGGCTGAGATCGGAAGGAAAACTGTTTTTGAGAATTTCAGCTCTAAGGCAATGACCAAAAAGACTGTTGCTGTTTACAAAAAAATTCTGGAAAAATGATGGAGGCTCAATATGAAAATATTGATGACTAACAGCTTTTACCCGCCTTATCATGTTGGCGGAGCTGACACGCATGTCAAGTATTTTGCAGAAGAGCTTGTAAAAGAAGGGCATGAGGTCCATGTTTTGTTTAGCTTAGATGCATTCAAGATGAAAAGGCCTTATGAAAAAAAGGAATTTGATTCTAAAGGCGTCATAATCCACCCAATGGAAAGCCCAAAGGGAAAAGCTGAGCCAGTTCTAAATTATACAATCGCAACACAGGCATACACTCAAAAATATTTCAACAAATTAGTAAAGGAAATGAATTTTGATGTGGTCCACCATCACAATATATCGCTCCTTGGAAATGGAATTCTTGCAAAGCAGGGAAATTACAGGAATTTTTATACAGCGCATGATTATTGGCTGGTCTGCCCAAAATTTGACCTGTTCAAATTCGGCAAGATATGCGAGACAAAAGTCTGCCTTGCCTGCGCTCCAATGCACGGGAAGCCATATCCGCTTTACAGGGCGCTTCCAAGCTTTAGGGATACAATAAAAAAAGATGTTGACACGATTTTTGCACCTTCATCTTACATGAAATCAAGGATTTTGAGGGAATTTTCTAATAGAACAGAAGTTTTATGGAATTTTGCCCCAGACCCTCCCAAAAAGATTCCAGAGGGAAAGGACAAGGATTATTTTATCTTTGTAGGACAGCTCGAAAAGCATAAAGGCATACTTCCTTTAATTGAAGTATTCTCAAAACTCGACGATAAAATGGTGATTTTAGGCAAGGGCTCTTTGGAAGAAGAAATAAAAAAGAGGATTGAAGGAAAGAAAAATATCCATTATGCCGGCTGGGCTTCCAGCCATGAAGAAGCCCTTTCATACATCCAAAATGCAAAGGCTTTAATTCTCCCTTCACTATGGGCAGAGAATAACCCCATGGTATTGCTAGAGGCTCTCTCAGTTGGAACCCCAATCATCGGCTCATCTAATGGGGGAATACCTGAAATTGTAAACATGGTTGATTCATCTTTGCTTTTTGATCCAAAAGATTTCTCATCCCTTTCAGCTATAATTAAAAATTTCAATCCAGCTAAATATTCAAGAGAAACTCTAATAGGAGTTTTCGAGGAAAATTTTTCCTGGAAGGCATTTAGGAAAAAAATTGGGGGGTTTGGCTATTTTGGTTAATCATCCAAAGCACGCGCCAGTTGTATCAGTTGTTGTTCCTGTATATAATAGAAGCCATTTGATAAAAGAATGCATGGACGCTCTTTTGCAGCAGGATGCAAAGTTCAAGTATGAAATTGTTTTAGTCGACGATAAATCAACTGATGATACTCTCAAAGTTTTATACGAGTGGAAAAAAAGATATCCATTGACAATAGTTGTTGTTGAAAAAGAGCAAAATGCTGGCCAGTGGAAGGCAAGGAACCTTGGTGTTGAAAAAGCCTCAGGAAAAATAATTGTTTTCACAGATTCAGATGTTGTTGTAAGGCCAGACTGGCTCGCAAAATTAACTAAGCCTTTAAGAGAAGATGGCGAAGAAGCATCGCAGGGGTATTCAACAGGAGAAACTAAAAATGTATGGCAGAAATTAATCCAGGAAACTTATGATCAGTTTGTCGCAGGCATGGTTAAAAACGGCTATTCAACAGGATACGATACAAGAAATTCAGCGGTTTTAAGGGATGTTTTTCTTAGGCTCAAGGGTTTTGAGACAAGGCATGCTGAGGACGCTGATTTTGGGGCAAAGTTAGTAGCCAACAATGTAAAAATCAAGTTTGTCCCTGAAGCGATTAATTTCCATTATCATAGAAAGGAATTGCTTAAAGACATGAAAGCAAATTATCAATTTGCGACAAGATATCCATTAATAATCAGAAGAAATCATCATTTGTTAATGGCGCAGGCTTCGCTTGTAATCAGGCTGGCAGCAGCATGTTATTTCTTGCTCCTTATCCTGCTAATTCCAGTCTTATTTTTCTTCCCATCTTACTTAATTTATTATTCTGGAGCTGCAATTTTATTTTTCCTTTTAGTTGGCAGCAGAGCTTTTAAGAAGCCATACAATCTGGTCTTATACAGAATGGTCTATCTAATTGCACAAGCACTGGCTACATTATACGGGTTTGTGAAAGGAATACCGATGGGGTTAACAAATGTTGAGACAGGAAAAGCCTAGTCAGATGTGGGAATGGTTTTCTTATAATGCCATACTTGCAGGGCTGGCGATATACATTTATTGGCTTTTGCAAGTAAGAATTGTTTTTGCCGCAAACGCTGACAAGCTTCCTGTTACAATTCCTCAGCTTCCTTCCCAATCGCTCTACTGGATTTCACTAGCGATGATCATAATTCCATTTACATTATTGCATTTAAGGAGAAGAATCAGAATTATTAGTCTCGGATTGGCAATATTCCTAGTTGTTTTCTCATTTCCATTGCTCTCGCCATATAATTTGCCAAATGGCAGAGACGCGCAGTATGCTTTGCAGACAGCCCAGAATTTAATTGATACTGGATTTTGGAATCCAGCGTCGGGAACAGGGCAGGCGCTTGGCTATTCCAATTACCCAGGGCTGCCAATTTACCATGCATTATTATCAGGCCTTTCTGGAATGAGCATGAACGATGCAGTTATGTGGGGCTTGCCAATTTTTAGGTTTCTTTTGCTTCCAGTTTTGATATTCATTATTTTCTATGCAATTTTCAAGAATGTGGATATGGGCTTGCTTTCAGTTTTCATCTATTTTGCAAACCCATCGCTTACAAACCACCCGCATTATGAAGGGATGGCAATTGTTTTCATGTTTGCAATATTTTATCTTTGGCTGCTTTCTGACTTGAAGAAAAGCTCTGTTTTCGGGCTTACTCTCGTGCTGGGTTTTGCAATGGTTATAACTCACCACTTTACAAGCTACATGATGTTTATGTGGATGGTTTTCATTTTCGCTTTCGGGTTTTTTATAACCCTTGTTTCAAGAATCAGGGTGTTTGACAGAGTTTATCCATTCTCATCAAAAAAAGTTGTTACTTTCCCAATTGGCTTCTCTCTTATTTTAATTGGAATTCTTGGGCTTTGGAGCTTAAGCGTTGGCTACGGTCAATTTTCAACTTACGTTTCAGGGCTTGACAATACAATTTTTTCAAGATTAAACCCAACCGTCTCCCAAGACGATACCCCGCCAGTAAGCGCAGCTCCAATGAATTTATCAGCCCCTTCAACAATGCAGCTAGAGCAGGATTCGCCTTTAATGCTTTCATCGCCTTACTCACTTGCAGCCCAGACAGATCCTGAAATACAAAGGACCCAGTCTCCAGAGCAGAATTTGTATTTGCTAAAAGCCCAGGGAGTCTTTCAAAATATCGGCGATGGATTCAAGAAAATAATTTCATTATTGCAGCTTGGAAATTTCAAGAATTTGGAGCTGGCTGTTGTGTTTACAGGCCTTGCAGTTCTGATGGTTTTAATGATTGTTGGCTTCTTCGCAAGAAAGGATGACTTTACTTTTTTCGAGCTTTCAAACATGGCATTTTATGGCTTGTTTATTATTGTAGGAATAATGCTTTCAGTTGTTGGAAGGCTTAATGTTATGAGCAGGATTTTCGAGTTTGCGTATATTGGCTTTATTCCCTTTGCTGTTGCAGGCCTTGCATGGTTTGTATCAAAGGAAGGGCTTTGGAGGCAGGTCATGTTTACAGTTGTTCTTTTGCTTTTATTCGCGACTGGAAATTTATTGCTAGTTGGCGGCCAGCAAAGGTACTTTTACGTCCCAGAAGACAAGTTCATTTTGGATAGCAGTTTCATGTTCTTGTCTCCAGGATCTTATGAAATGACAAAGTGGGCTAAAGACAATTTCAAGGGCAAAGATATTATCGGCGAATCATTTGCTTTCGACACAATAGGGGCTTTTGGCGCCACAAGAGTCCATTATTATGAGCCAAGGTTAATCCAAAGAGTCTACCAGCCAACAAACCTTATCACCGACAGGGCTAGATTCCAGATAAAATGGGATAATGGCGTGGCTATTGTTACTCACAAATACCTGACAGGCTACCCAAGCCACTCAGGAGGTCCATATCCAGAGGAGTCGGTCCAAAAATTCAACAATTTCGATTGGCTGAATAAAGTTTATGACTCAAATACATTCCAGTTCTTTACAGTTGAGGAGCAGATAACATGAGAATGCCCAAATTAACAAGAACCGAGCTCTACACATATGTAGCGCTGTTATATCTTGTCCACGCGATATTAACATTTATCAATTTGCAGGGGCTTCTTGGAATTCCTAGATTGCTTACAGCAATTCCCTTGCTATTCTTTGTTCCTGGATTTTTTATTTACATTCTATTATTTAGGACAGAAATGCCTGAGGAATTTACAGCATACTTTATCGTTGCAATTTCAAGTGTGGCTGCAAATATTTTATGGGCATTATTCATGAACAAAGTTGTCGGCTTGCAATTTAACGAAGTTAATATTTTTCTAATGAATCTTTCATTGACTGTTATTGTTGCTGTAGCAGAAAGATTAGCCAAGCCAAAAGCAAGCGCTTAATGTTTATTTTCTTTTGAAAATTGTCAATTTGTCAATAAGAAATGCTTAGAATTAATAATTTTCTGCCAATCAAGTTAATTTTTTAGCAGACAAATTAATAATCATTTTTTGGACTTTTCATCGGCCAATGACTAAAATTTTGCCTTAACCGTTAAGATTATATAGGCAAACCTTAATAAATTATCAGAATGGTGGGGAGAAGACCATATCTAGCCATTCTAGTACTCTTGCTACTATTAGCAATACCTTTTGGGCTAAATTTGCTGCGCACAACTGGATTTATCACCTATAATCCATATTCTTCTGGGACTTCAGCTCTCCAGGACATGGAGCCTTCCGCAGCAAGCCCAAATTATCAGGGCTATAATACAATTGAGTCAGACCCTCTAAACGGAGAATATTCTTTCAAATATATTGGCCCTGACATAAAAATAACTTACAGAATTGACCCAAGCGATACATCTTCAACCAAAACAGCGCTTTTTAGGGCAATAACAGCAACAGTTGATTATCAGGGAAGCACTTTTTCATTCCAGCCAAGCAGAGGAGGAGTGAAGCTAAATGTCGATGGCCAAACAGTTGACCCATGGAGCACATCAACTGCAGTAACACGAAAAACAATTTCTGAATCTTTTTCACAAAAAGGGCTAGTTGTTTCCTACAATTTGTCATTTAATGGAAAAAGCACAGTTGTGAATTTGACATATTCGATCAAGGGAAAAACCCTAATCATGGATATGAAGGCATCCAATGGAATAATAGAAAGAATAGGCCCAGAGTATACTAGCGGCGGCAGCCCAACTGAGTATATCAATCCAAAAATGCCTTATGCATCTGAGTGGAAGAATTCTATTAGGAAAGGAAATGTTTTCCTGACGGTTTTTTCCGACGAGGAATTTAGCAGCGCCACAAGGATTACTGGAAACACTCCAACTGCGTTAAGTGAAGGTAGGTCTTATTGGAATTATTTTGTTTACTACGATCAAAACACCCAAAACACAAGACAGCCTGTAAAAGAAAGATTTTACATGACAATTTCTGATGACTGGATGGAAGTATTCCCAGGAATTTCCCACCCTGCATCACCATACAAGAATTACATGAAGGACAAGGTTGTTTTTGATGTTTGGCTTTACCCGTATGCTTGCACTGAATTTACAGATTATCTCACTTTGATGCACAATTACGGCTTTAAGGATCTGCTCGTAAACACTTTGGGCCCATGCAATTCATGGGAAACAAAACTCATTCCAAATATTACTGCGTACGGATATGATTACATAAGGTTTAGCACTTATTTTGACTGTTATTTTTCAGATAACACCGAATGCAAGCAATCCAAATTCATTGCCCAAAATCAGGACGGGACAATGATAAAGTCATGGTACGATGCAATCAGAAATGAGCAGACTTATGCAATAAGAGCAGATAGGCAAAAGGAGATAATGGCTCCGATAGAAACATACAAGAAAAGCAAAGGAGTTGACGCTGCATTCTTTGATGTCATTGCAAACGGGCCGCCATGGAGATATCCAGACAAGAGCGGCACAATTTCTCCTGGAGCAAACGCAACTTTCAAATTCAACCACGATCATTTAATTGATTTAGTTCAGACAGCAAAAGACATTTACAACGGGCCAGTTTTAAGCGAGCCTGGAAGCCCTGTTCATTGGGCAGGATATATTGATGCATGGCCAGGAGACCAGGACTGCTGCCAAAACGATTTTGAAGAGCCGACAATCGTCGATTATAATTTAGAAAAAATACAGCCGATTGCAACTGTTTACAACGCTTATTTTAGAAGGTTTGTTCCAAATGGAGCCAACAGCGCAAGCTACAAAGGCGCGACTGAAAAAGATATCGACCAGTATTTCACAAATGGCGTTGCATTTGGGCATACTGGAATGATTGACAGCACTCAGGCAAACAGGCATAACATTCCAGACAGGACTGTAATTAGAATGTATTACATGATCAAGGAGTTGCAAAAGCAATACGCAACACAAGATGTCAAGGACATAAAATACAAAGTTTCCGGAAGCTGGAAAAGTGTAAGTGACGCTGCAAGGGCAAATTATGATTTTGTACAGGCACAAGTCAGAGTTGAATACAAAAACGGGCTTGTTGTTTTTGCCAACAGGCACAATTCAAATTCATTTGATGAAGTTTACCAGGGAAAAACATACACAATACCGCCAAACGGCCACCTTGCCTTCAACCCAAATAATAATTTCTTCCAGTTTTCAGGAACCTTAAATGGAAAAAGAGTCGATATTTCTGAAAACCAAAATTATGTTTTCATCGACCCAAGATCATCCTCGAATTCATTTGAGCTCCACGATAATAATTATTATGCTTCTGAAAAATTCGAAATTGGAAAGGCAAAGAAAGGAGCTCAATTAACTACAACAATTTTTTCAAAAACGATTGTAAACGCTTCTGAGCAGCTGCTGCTAAGAAGATTGCCATCTGCAAATTCAAATGTTATTGTTAATACCGATGCAAATGGAAATGTTGTTTCTGTTGCAGGAATTTCAGGAACAGCTCCTCCACCATCACCTACACCAACCCCCCCAAGCTCAACTCCAACACCTACACCAACTCCCACGCCAACACCAACTCCAACACCTCCATCTGGCACAACAACTGTAACAATTTCAGGAGATAACATTTTGATTAATGGAATTCTTGCAAATAAAGGAAAATCAATTGAGGGAAGCCTCATAACTATAAGGACAGCAAATGCAATTTTTGATGACAGGATCAACCCATCATTTTTCGACGATTACTCTTCAACGTCACAAGGAAAAGTATGGGGTCCAAACAATGCGGTTTATGGAAAATGGAGCGCAAGCGCTAATACAGACAGATTAATTGCAGCACTGCCTTCATATAAATCAAAGGGAATAAATGCCATCTCGCTAAATATGCAGGGCGGATGCTCGTGCACAAGAGACGGCGAAAGCGGAATGAAGCTAAAAGGAACATCACAATCTCCTGATAATAATCCCTATCTAAAAGATTCAAGCGGCAATCTCTATATTGATCCTGCTTACTTGACAAGGCTTGAAAAATTAATCAACAAGGCAAACGAGCAGGGAATGGTTGTGTTTGTCGGGTTGATTTATTTTGGGCAGGAAACAAGAATTCCAGACCAAAATGACAGGCTTAAAGCCACAGAATTGATGGCAAATTGGGTTATCAATAAAGGATTCAAGAATGTCATTTTAGAGACTAAAAACGAAAATCAAGGATCTCAAGCCTTGCTGATGATTGACAAAGTAAAAGAAGTTGCTGCAGCAAGGGGAAAAACTTTGTACGCGACATCAAGTTTAGGCTATGAAGAGTATCCAACAGCTGCTTATCTTTCAAAAGTCGATGTAATTCTTGTTCACACAAATGGTTATGATCCTACAACCGATGCAAATGGCTGGAGTGTTTACCAGATAATTGACAAAATAAGAAATGATCCAAATTACAGGGGTAATCCAATTTTGATTACAGAAGATGGGCCAACTTTCAAGCTTGCAAATCTGAATGCTGCAGCAGACAAGGGAGTTGGCTGGGGATATTATAACGACCAGGAAAAACAATCTGTTCCTGCAAATTTTGATTTATTCTCAACTAGCGACACGAGTTTTGCAAGTCGAGTATTTCAAATAACTGGCGGGGCAATAAGTCCAACACCAACTCCGCCGTCACCAACTCCTACACCGACGCCAACACCAACACCACCAAGTCCGACTCCTACTCCGACACCAACGCCTACACCAACTCCTACTCCGACACCTACACCACCAGGTCCTACTCCGACACCTCCAAGCCCGACACCAACACCAACTCCTCCACCTGGAGATACAATAGCTCCAGTTAGATCCTTCGCGTCGCCATCATCATCTCTCTCATCAGGAACTTCATCAGCGTTTTTGGGTTTAGTCACAAATGAGCAGGCAAGCTGCAGGTTTTCAATGTCATCAGGAAATTCATACAGTGCTATGCCGTATTCATTTTCAGCTACTGGATTAACAACACATTCAACTCCGGTCAGCAATTTGCAGGATGGAAGGACATATACATTCTATGTCAGGTGCATTGATAATTCAGGAAATGCTAATACAAACGATTTCCCAATTTCATTTTCTATAGCCTCAACACCTACTCCGCCGTCACCAACTCCTACCCCAACACCTACCCCGACTCCACCAAGCCCAACACCAACGCCTACACCGACTCCTACTCCAACACCAACTCCACCAAGTCCAACACCAACACCGACTCCTACTCCAACACCAACACCACCAAGCCCAACACCAACACCACCAAGTCCAACACCAACACCACCAAGCCCTACTCCAACACCAACGCCACCACCATCTGAAAATTCAAGCATTAATTTCCCACAAACTTCAGAAATCCAAATTGACGGATCCAATTATGAAGGCGGTGCCTTAAATGGAACTTATGATGTTAAAATCCTGGAAGGTGGAAAGCCAGTCGTCGAATTCCCCTATTCTTTTGAAGGCGAAGCAAATGAGCTAAACTTAAATTCAATAGCAGTTGATTCAGGAGTTGCAGATTCAGCAGGGTACACAGTAGTAAAAAGCCTTCCAGTAACTAGGAAAACTTTATTTGTTGAGAAGGCAGCAGACATAACCGTCTTGTGCGTCAAGGACGCTCCAATTTCAGATATCAACGAGATTTCACCTGACTGTGACCAGTTTGGAGAGCAGATTCTTGTCTGCCCAACTTCTGCGCCAAGCACTCCAGGATTAAGGGCGGATTATTTTGATTATGGATCTCAGGAAATTACAGCGGTTCCAGACTTATCTTCAATAACTCCTGGAAAAACATTAAATGTTTCACAGGTTAATTTCGCTCAGACAAGCAACGCGTTTTACGGAACTTCTTATATCGACCACTTCGCTGGCAGGTATTCTGGATTCATTGATATTAAAAATTCAGGAACTTATTTATTCCATCTGCAAAGCAATGACGGATCAAAATTATGGATTGACAATCTCGAAGTTGTTGATAACGACGGCGAGCATGGCTTGGTTGAAAAATCAGGAGAGATAGAATTAGATGCAGGCTTGCATCAGATCGAAGTTGTATTCTTTGAAAATGTAGGGTCTGCAGCTGTAATATTAAGGTGGACTCCTCCTGCGGGAACAAAGCAAATAGTTCCTGCTTCAGTCCTAAAGCAGACTTCAACTTTTGGAAGCACATTAAGCTGCGAGCTAAAAAACGGGTTCTTTGAAATTTCCCCATTGACACATTCGGGCGCAAAACAATATGTCTGCTCACAAGAATGGAGCTGCTCTGATTGGTCTGCCTGCAGTGAAGGCTCCCAATCCAGATCATGCACCTGCTCGTGCTTTGGCGGCGTTGGATGCAGCGGCGACAGTTCAACAGCACAATCATGCAGCGCTTCTGCTTCTTGCGGAGATGGCGTCTGCAGTTCAGGAGAAGATTGCAATTCCTGTTCTGGCGATTGCGGTGCCTGCGCCCCTAGTGCACCTTCAGGAAGCAGCTCAAGTGGCTCATCTGGCGGAGGCGGCGGAGGGTCTTATGATTATCCCGCTGCAACCACCGAAGATTATGTGCCATCGCCTTCAGAGTCTGTTGCCACTCCAGATATCCAAGAGCCAAGACCGCTTGGTAAATCAAATTCACAAATATTAGAGGAGATAAAGGATCCAAAAGGAAACCTCGCTCCAGTTATTGATGTAACAAATCAGGTTGCATTAAAGCAAAATGTCAGAAAGAGCTACGCTTTATCGTGGATATTGATTGGCTTCACCATCCTTGCCCTGTTTGCCTCGTATGAATTTGCGCAAAACAAGAGCATAATTGAAAGGATGCTGGCAAGCCAATTTAGGAGGGAAAAGCACGACAAAAAAGTTGGCTCAAGCCTTGAAGATTATGTTACTCTTTGCAAATCACATGGCTGGAGCGATGACAGAATAAGAAAGAAACTGCAGTCAGTTGGCTGGACAAAAGCCCAAATTGATGAAGTTCTAAAATGAATAACCTTGGCATAAAGACCAAGGTAACTAGTCCCGATTGATTTTGACAATGAAAGCCAAGATTATTCGTCCTCCAAAAAATCAGTTCAATATTTTGACCATGCCTTATTGCAAGATATTCTTTTTGGAGAAATAATTATTTTTTAAATTTTTCCCAGATATACATTGGAAGGGTAGTTGCCATTCCTGCTGTCCACGCCCAGCCAATTCCATTTAATCCCATATTAAGGAAGAAGAAATACCATGAGGCGAATGTCACGCCTACAATTATAATATTTCTGACAATTATTGCGCCAACTCTTTTTTCAATGTTTAATTTTGTTCCGTAAAAGTAATTGATTGCAACTAAAAAGGAGGCGAAACAAAAAATTCTAAGCAGCCCTGCAGCATTGTCTGAGTAGGCTTTGCCCAGCAAAAGCATGATGAAATCTGATAAGATAAACATCACAATTGCTGATGGAATTAAAAGAGCGAAAGTTATTGCCATGGCTTTTTTTTCTGATTCATTATATGCTTCTGGATTTTTTGAACCTTCAGCAAGCACAGCGCTTGATGTGGCGTTAGGAATTATATTTAGAAGGCCAGCAACCATGAAGGCTGTGTAATAATATGCTGTTGACTCTGGATTTAGCAGCTCAGTTATGAATAAGGGGAATACCATCGATGGAAGCAGCCTTACAAGATTTGCAAGATAATTTCCAAATGAAAATGGGAGTATTTCCTGCAGGAGGTTTTCATGAATTTCAAGTTTAGGCTGGTATAGCTTTTTTGACATAAGAATGTAAATTGCAACCACCAATGCAACAACAGTTCCAAGAACCCATGATCCAAAAATGCCAATCACCCCAAATGCCACCAAAAACGGGGGAAGGATGATTTTTATCACGCTAAAAATAGTGCTTTTTATGACGGTATAATATGATACATTGTATGAAAGGAAAATATTGTCAAGAACTGTGAAAAGAAGTGATGTAACAACTGAAAAAATGAAGAATAGTCCGTAAAAAAAACTTTCCTGCACAAATGAAAGCTTGGGCGAAAAGACTCCAATTAAAATAACAAATAGCGCCGAGATTGCAATAGAAACAAGCGTCGAAACCAATATTGTTGTATTTATGCTTTTGTTCGGGTCCTTTGAGGAAGGCAAAAATCTAACGAGCGCAACGCCAAGGCCAAGCCCCGCTATTGTGATTATTAAATTCATTGCAGAAATAAGAGTTGTGGCTAACCCGACTTCTGTCGGAGGATAAAATCTGGCGATTACTGTCCAGAAAAAAAAGCCTAGTGCTGTTAAGACAACTGTGTTAAGCATGAGCCAAAAAGAATTGGCAAACAGCTTATCTTTTCGAATGAGATTTATTGCCTTGCGAATGTCCATTTTTTACCCACGGATATGCGAAATACCAAAATATGAAAAAGTAAACTATGAAAAGTATCCAGCCTGCATTTGTGTGAAAAATTCCAACTGCAATTTGCGGATTAATTAATACTCCAATAATTAATATGAGAAATATCCTAATTACATTAACGAAAAGATCTCCAATTAATGCAGGTATGAATAAGATTATCATTCGGGTTGAATTCAATTTTTTTCTGTCAAGGAAAAAAATAAGCAGGTAGAGCATTGTGAAAAGCATCAATGACTCAACTCCTGAGCAGACCTTGCCGATATTAACAACAAATCTTCCTATCCCCAATGTTTCATTGTCATAAAGAGTCACATTGTCAAAAAATATATCGACTACAAAGTATTCCATTCTTGTTATTATGAATGCTAAAAATTGCCAGCTGTTTTGGACAAGATATGAAAAAAGAGTGAAGATAAGGAAAAAAATTGCAGTGAAGCCAAGCTCTTTTTTGAATGTTTTAAAAAAGTCAGCTATGTATTTTAAGCTAAAAAATGCGATGATAAAAAATAGGACTGATAATAATAAAAATGAATAGCGCCCTAAAGTTACAAGGTAGAAATTTGCCAGGGCAAGAAATGGATTTTTGCTAATCCAATATTTTGAATAAAAAAACATGAAATGCGAGACAAATCCAAGCGCTCCAAATATTATAAAATCCATTATGCTAAAATTATTGACAGGAAATTTGTCGAGATGGTCTTTTACAATCAAGAGAAAAACTACAACTGAAAACATAAGAGAGCCTGATAACGCAATATATTGTGCAGTGTAAAATTCTTCAGGTATTATTATCCCGTCAACGAATTTTAAGCTCGCGAACTGCAGCACGATGAGAAATATTGCGAGGACTATTCCTCTCGTTACAAATTGGTACAGCCCTTTATTTTTTTTTAGCGGGGCGATTATTCCTTCAATTGGATTTCTCATGCAATTTTGTTAATTGAGTGTGTTTTTAAATATATCTTGGACTATTTGAAAATTTTAATTAGAAAACTTTATATATGAAAATGTCACACGAAATATGATAACATACGAAGATGGCAAAAGTAAGAGTTGCAATAAACGGATATGGAAACATTGGAAAACGAGTTGCCGACGCTGTTGCTAAGCAAGATGACATGATTTTGTCAGGAGTCACTAAAGCAACTCCCGATTATAGAGCGCTTGAGGCAATTAAGAGAAATTTCTCATTATATTCAATTGGGGATGCAAAGGAATTTACTGAAAAGGGAATCGAGGCTCAGGGAAATGTAAATGACCTTCTGGCAATTTCAGATATAGTAATTGACTGTTCTCCGGGTAACATGGGAAAATCAAATGTTGCGCTATACAAGAAATTTCCGCACCTTAAAATTATTTATCAGGGTGGAGAAGATGCCAGCATAGCACCTGTTTCGTTTAATGCTCAAACAAATTTTGAAAAAGCTATTGACCAAAAATCCGTCAGGGTAGTTTCATGCAATACTACAGCGCTTTGCAGAGTTCTTGGAACTCTGGACGAATACTTTGCTGTAAAAAAAGCAAGGGCTGCATTGGTTAGAAGAGCTACAGATCCAAATAACCACAAAAAAGGAATTATAAACGCATGGGCTCCTGTGCCGCAATTTCCAAGCCATCATGCGCATGATGTCAATTCAGTCATGCCTGAGCTTAAAATTACAAGTTTGGCAGGCCTTGCGCCAACAACTTTGATGCACGGTCACATGCTTTTTATCGAGTGCGAAAAGCCAATAAAAGACCTCTCGCATGTTTTTTCGGCCTTAAATTCAAATAGAAGAGTAATGTTCCTATCAACTAAGCAAGGTCTCGAAAGCACTGCTCAGCTAAAGGATTTGGCATATGAGCATCAAAGGCCTAGAGGAGATTTGTATGAAGTCTGCATTTGGAAAGATGGCATGGGCCTTGATTCAGATGGTGAGTTAGGAATTCATCTTGCAATTGACCAGCAAGCGGTTGTTGTGCCTGAAAATATTGACGCAATAAGGGCTATGTGCAATCTTGCATCAAAAGACGAGTCAATGAAATTGACTGATGATTCTCTTGAAATGGGAGAGCTAGGAATTGAGTCAATCAAAGTTTCAAAGACGGTGGAAAATTGAAAGCGATTCCCAGGCTTGAAGTATTAGCTGCACCTGATGTATTGCATCATGATGCTGTTAAAAAACAAGGGCTTGATGATATTACAAAAAATTCAGTCGAAGTATCAGGGAATTATCTAAAATCAGCAAATTTTGGCAACACATACAAAGGAAGAATGTTCATTCAGCAAAATCCAAGATATTATCGGTAGAATTCTAATAAGGCAAAATTAAATTAAAAAAGTTCATAAAAAAAATAAACAGTTATTGCAAGGAAGAGATTAATTTCTCTTTCTTAATAGCAAGTAACCAGCTGAAGAGCCGACTAACGCTATGCTTGCTGCAACAGTGCTGAATTCTGGAGCTTCGATTGGTTCATCAATTACGATGTTGTCAGAATCACTTGAAAAGTCAGATTCACTTGAAACTGAGCTTCCTGATGTTCCGCCAATTCTTGATCCGCCAGCTGTTGGTTTACAAGCTGAAAGTCCCTGCCAGTTAACTCCGCATCCTCTTAAGCAAGTCATTTCCTCGCTTACGACTGCGTCATTCTCACAGGTAAATTCAATAACGTTTCCATTCTCTAAGCAATAATCCTGGTAAGTTGTGTTGCCATCAACTGCGTATCCATGAGCATACGACAATGAGCCGTTGTCTGAATCTACGCATGTTGCTGCAACAACTCCTACTAGGAGCAATGCCATAATTGCGGTTGTATATATTGTTTTCATTTGTGTACCACCTTGACAGTGGTAAAATGAGGAGGATTATAAATCTATCGTTTTTGTAGTTACTGATCAATGGTAAAAACAAGCAAGTAAATGAATTTATCGACGTCAGAAATACTTTGATTTGGTGAAATCTTTCTAAAAAAGTTTAGGTCAAAAATCGAATTGAGATCCTAGTATGACCGAGTATGACTAAAATGAGATATATTGAAAAAATTAAGGAATAAAGAAAAAATTACTTGCCGCTAAATGGGCTTTGGTAACCTGTTGAGATTCCTGGCAACGAAGCTGACATCTGATATTTTATAAGAGGCATTTCAGATGCTGGATCATATGAAGTTACGATACCTTGTATAGCTGAAGGATTTCTTAAATTATAATTTTTTGATGCATCAGCCCCCGACATTGGAATCATATGAGCTCCTGCATATCTACTTGGAGTGAGGGAACCATATTGGTCTAAACCACATGAAGATTGTGCAATCTTCTCCAGATTTGATTTTGCTGAATTACTGTTTCCGTTGCTTAATTTCTGAGTTGTGTATGTCATTTTCATCGCCTCTTAAACGATTTATTCTAGAATTGGTAAGCTTGAAGTGATTATTAAACCTTTCTATTTTCGTTACTGACCAATAGTAAAATTAGACTTAGATAACTGCCAGTAATGCTAGAATAAGGCATTAGCCCATATTTAAATTATGCCTAAACAACATTGTAAATCAATAACATATAAACCATTAGCTGATATTTTGTTTACATTCTACCATAATTCGACGAGAAACCAAAACATTATGTCCTCAAGGCCGGATAGGCCAAGCAAAAAACCATTTGCCCATCATCGTCGGAAACGACTAACCCGGACAGGAAACGATAAGGCCGCGCGCCGATTGAGCGCAAAAGATAAGAATTATTTTTCTCTAAGCTAAATTGCTAATCTTTAATGGAACATGCATGTCGCATTCGATGATTTGTATGCTGAGACCTTCTGAGCGAATCTTCATATTGTCAGCATAGTCTTGGCAGGTCGGCTTTAATTTGCACGAATCGCACAATTGATTTCCTTTTGCCTTCATTTGAACCAGTATAACTTATTGTATATTGGATTTTTATTTGAAGAATTCTGTTTAAAAATGTTGTGATTTGACTAAATATTGTAGTCGAAAGGAGATTGTTTCATGGTCAAATTTAGTGTTACTTTAGAATGAAAAAGTTCGGATAATCAGCAATCATAAGTTATCCCAGATTGAGTTAAGAGCATGGATAAAATAAAATTAGAAAATGCATCAAAGCCCAAGGACAAAGCGCAAAGACACAGGAAGATTCAATTGAGGATTTCCTGTTCACGCTGAACTCTTGGGCTCGATGTATTTATTTAAATCAGTAAAGTTTCTCCACCACCGTGATCGGCTCGGATGCTTCTTTGCATCGGTCCTTACGGCCGCCTTGGTCCGTTGCTCTAAAGCAGACGACATCCGTCTCCAGTTCTAGACTTGGAGAAGCGGTGATGAATAACTTATGTATACTAATATGGTTTCTAGGTATATAAAGGTTTTTTAAGATAAAGTTGGATATAATGCAAAAAATGCAAAATAAAATCGCACAGTAAAGCAAAATAAATAAAATTAAAGAAATCATATTTGAAAAGTGGTTAAGTCATCGCAACAATTATAATCCAAAATCCAATTCTAATCCCACTATGAAATCACCATCTGAGATGTATGCTGCTGTAAAAAATTTTGTTTTTCAAAAAATAGTAGTGCCATACCGATTATATCAAATCACATCCGAGCCTCAAAGAAATTCTGAGAAGCTCTATTCTGATTCCTGGCAGCGTGATTCACTTTATCTAGCTCCACCAGAAGTCCGAAGGTCTTTGCAAGAATTAATAACCGAAAAACAATGGGATGATCTTCAACCTTTCCCAAATTATGGAATAAAGCTTACTGCTCTTGAAGGAATGATGGAAAAAAAGTTTCCAGAAAAGAAGCTCTATGACAGGTAATTTCTTAAAATAGCCATTAATCCCAAGCCCATGCGAAGACTGCCAGATCTCCTAAGAACCTTTACAAAAAGAAACAGAAACAACATAAAAAACGATTCTCCAAATGAATTTTCTGAGCCAAAAATTGCCTCTTATGATCCATTGCCAAGGAATTCAATTGAAGATAGACTAAACGCAGACTTTAATGGAATCCAAATTGATGACTTCTTGCAAAGAGCAGAAGGTCCAGTTTATGTTTTCCTGGAAAGCCTTCCTGCCGGATACAAATCAGATAAAGCAATTAAAATGCAGGGAAATTCTGAAACAGGTAGAAAAATTGTAACTTATCTTCTGGGAAACAATATCCAAAAAGCAATTGAAATTTACCAGCCTCAATATAAAAAAGGGTCATTAATAGAGTATTAAGGAATCTCGATTTGTTTTGGATTGCTCACAGCTATGCCGCCTTTTGATGTTAATGCAGCCAGCTGAATTGAATATTTTCCTGAAGGCATAAGCCCAAAATCCAGCATTAGCTTTTCATCTGTAATATTATTTGTAAATTTTTTCTCAAAAATTGGATTTCCGTCTAAAAATAACGCATAGCCAGCGAAATTATCTCCTTTACTTGGCTCCGATCTAAGGTACAATGTTACTTGCGGGCTTTCATAGCATGGAGCTGTCCAAGCGCCGATGTGCGGTCCATTGCCGCCATACTTGCAAATCGGGCCTTCAATCAAAGCAAATATTAGACCGTATGGATTAGTTTGGATTCCTTTGTTTGAATCCCACTCAAAATATGGATAATTCTCTCCAGTATTTGAATCAATAACAGCTTCATTTGGAAGCAAGTAATCCTTCAATTTTGAAGTCAAGTCTGAATCAGAAATAGGATTGCAAACAGAAATATCCGATATGTCAGTTAGTCTTTTTGGATCAGGATAGTATGATCTTGAATCGCAACCATAAGAATCTGATCTTGTAATATCCTGAGAGATTGCTGGCTTGCTAACTGGCGCTTTTGAATTAACTAGGCGAGGAATAAAAGTGCTTGCAGCTAAAGAGCCTGCGACTATACCTGCTAAAGTTATTGCTCTTAAAGTTTTCATGGTACAACGTACTCCGTCGGCCTTGAGAATGCGATTCCACCAGCTCCTGTAAAACCAATCGCTTGCATTTTGTAAGTTCCAGGAAGGATATGTTCTATCCCCACTTCAATGTCCTTTGTGTTTGGAAAGTTTTTTCCAAATGTTTTCTCAAAAATTGGAACACCATTTGCTAAAAGCAAAACAGCATTGAATCCTTCAGAAGATTCAGAATCAAAAGGTTTTCGAGCTAATTGAATGTTAACAATTGGCGAACCATAACAAGGTTCTGGCTTTCCATTTGGCCCTTGTGAATGGCATAGGCTTCCATTCACGTCAACCATTGTTATTTGGAATGGATTGGTCAAATAAATTTCTTTGTTGTTTTCAATTTGCCTTCCTTCGAATGAATGATAGGCACCTGTATTGGAATCAAAAACCAGCCACGGAGAATTTCCATTTGTCTGAAAAATATTTTCTGGGATTCTTGATAATTTATCCATTAAATTAGAATCAATTGGACCGCATGCATAGTCAATAGTAAAGGGATTTGATGTTTTTTCATTAAAATATCTGCTAGGCCCACACGAGTCATCAAAAAGGTTGGATTTAACACTAACTTGAGAAACAACAGGAGTTAATTTTGGCTTTTCTTCATTACCATACCCGATTATTGACGCTGCTAAAGCAGCGCCAGTTAGAGTTCCTAAAACTATTTGCTTTAATGTCATCATGGCACCACAAAATCTTTTGGCTGCGAGATCGCTATTGCTCCACTTGTTGTAAACGCCACAGCGTGCATCTTGTAGGTTCCAGGAAGCATAGTTCCAATTCCAACATTAAATTGGTCTCCTTTTGGAAGTGGCTCATTAAATTGCTTGTAAAGGATTGGATTGCCGTTTGCAAGAAGAACTAAAGATGTAATTCCATCGGTCATTTTGCCTTTCGGTATAGAAATATTAACTTGTGGAGAAGGATTGCAGGGAAGAGATCGGGTAGTTGGCCTACTTGGATCCCCGCCTCCCATAAAACAATTGTCTCCGGAAATGGCTAACCAATTTAGGTCAAATGGATTTGTAATGTTTCTAGATCCCACTGTCCTGCCATTTTCCTGCAAATAAGTAGTATGATTAAACATGTACACTTCGCCAGTATTCGAATTAAAAACTCGACCATATGTATCATACAAATGTTCAGGAATTTTATTTAATTTATCAGATAATTCAGAATTAATTATTGGTGCGCAAGATTGTATAGCAAAAGAATCATTTGGTCTCTCGGCTACTGCAGAATTAAACCTTTGAGGACCACAATAAGCAGGATTAGAGGCAGTTAAGATTCTATAATTTACTGGAACTGGAGTTGGATCCTTTTTACTATCCCCACCACAGCTGACTGCTGAAGCAGCAATTGCTGCAGATACAATCGTTCCAAAAACTATACTTTTTAGTGATTTCATAATTCAAGAAAGTTAAATATCTATATAAATTTTGTCACTTACAAGTAATTAATATGCAAACTTCCTATCTTCTTCAGTTTCCTCAACATCTTTTCGGTGGTCATCCTTGTTTTGGTGATGGTGAACAATCTTGCCAAGATAAAGAGAGGAAAACCCAATTGCAAATATCATCAAAATCACTGTCCATGAAAAGGTCGCTCCAGTAATCTTGAAAAACACCAAGAAAACAGCAGATAGCAGCAGCAAAACCCCAACCATCTTTCCAGGCTTAGGATCATGAATATCCTTATGCGATAGATAAAAGTACGGCTGGAATTCTTCCATGCCAAATGTTATTGAATGTTCTAGTTATTATAGTTTTTTAATTTTCAATAAACTTTCAGATTTATTATTTGCCCGTATTGAATCCATGTCAATCAGATTAAACTTAGTTAATAAAATTATTACGCCAATGGATTCCCATAAAAACTGCCATAAGATGGCAACCAATATAAGATTCCAAGTGGCATAAAAAAATGTGAGTTTAATTAAAGCTTAGAGGTTTTTTTAGATAATCTCCAAAATGAAAGTCTTCAAAATTTGTGTCTAATTCATAAGTTGGCTCTTGTTTTACGCCATCACATATTTTTGCAAATAGTCCGCTAGCTGCAGTTTCAAGAGTTGGGCATTCATCTTAGAAAATATTGTTTTCAGCAATATAATCCCAGCAGTATCTCACATCATCTCGATACTCTAATTTGTAATAGCTAATTAGAACCATCAAAAAGTTACAGAAAACCTGCCGTTCACCTTGTCCATTGCCTTTGGGAATCGATTTTGCTTAAAAATCTATTTCGCTTTTCCCTGTGACTTTACAACATTAAGAGCGTCAGAAAGCTCTTTTTTAGAAGCTAGATAATAATGTTTTTTTGGCTTCAAATTTGAGTCCAATTCGTAAACTAATGGAATTCCTGTAGGCAAATTCAATTCAGTAATTTCTTTTTCAGGAACATTGTCAAGATATTTTACAATCGCCCTTAAACTATTTCCATGAGCTGAAATCAAAACTAATTTGCCTGATTTTATCGCCGGCGCAATCTCTTTTTTCCAAAAAGGCATGACTCTTTTCACAGTATCTTTCAGGCATTCAGTCAATGGCTGGTTTTTTCTTGGCACCATTGGATATTTTTTTAATTGCAGCCTATACCTTGGATCATTTGATTTCATTTTTGGAGGCGCGGTCGAGTATGCCCGCCTCCAGATTTTAACTTGCGCTTCGCCAAATTTCTTAGCCATTTCAGATTTATTTAAGCCTTGCAAGTCGCCGTAATGCCTCTCATTTAATTCCCATGCCTTGATGATTTTTGGCTTCCTGCCCATGGATTTTAAGGCGAGATTTGTCGTCTGGTTTGCCCTTTTCATGACGGATGTAAAAACAATTTCAACAGGATATTTTCGAAGTTTTTTTCCTGCAGAAGAAGCTTCCTTTCGCCCTTTTGGGCTTAAAGGCACATCAGTCCATCCAGTGAATTTGTTAAGAAGATTCCAAGTGCTCTGCCCATGCCTTAAGAGGATTAATTTGTACATCAGGAGATCAGAGTTCCGCACCTGTAATTTTTGTCAGTGCCAAGGTAAACCTTGTCAGATCCGATTCCAGGCTTGTTATTTATTGGAATAATATAACCAGAATCGTCGACAAAATAAATGCAGAAGTCATTTTCCACCCCTAATTCATCCCTTAATTCCTTGTAGCTTTTGCCTGAAAAATCTAGCAGCCTTTCAACATCAATTCTATTTCCCTTGATAAAAGAAAAGCTCGAGATGTTTGACTGCAGCCCTCGTGGAAGGTCTTCGCTTTCCCTTTGGATCTTGCCAGTATCCCCGCTTTGTGCAAAAATAGTGATCAAGTAAAAGAACCCTACAATTATGCTGATAAAAACAATTAATGACAGGATTAGGTCTATTGAAATTATCTGCCCTTTAGCACCTCTCATTGAGTTTAATTGCTTTTTTTGCCTTTAAATTTGTTTCTAAAGAAAAGCAGCTGCCTGATCTTGGGCAAAGATTTACATTCTTTAATGAAATAACACAAATTAATGATTAGCTCTATTGAAGAATTAGTTAATGGAATTGAGGCTAATAATAATTTAGATTCTCATTACATAATAAACCAAGAATACGAAATTCCTCAAATTGAGGAGTTTGAAAAACCAGTTGGGTTGGAAAATGAATTGGTCAACTCACAATATACTGACCAAAATTCAGCGGCTTATGCGGTAATGCCAAGCGAGAGATATAAGCACGATGACTGGTATACGACTTGGTTTTTAAGGCCGATAACATTAGGCACAAAGGAAGGGCTTGGCTGGGATGAAGGGTTAGGTGGATTAAATTACACTGAGTTAGGCCACAGATTTGCCAGATGGGATTGGAATCATAAGCCCGCCCATTATGTTGTTGCCCACGAAATGAAGCATGATGGCCCATTATTCAAAAACCATAATCTTGCAGAGTATTGGAATAGGCTTACAGACCCAGTCGTTACAATCCATCGTCGACAGCCTTTGCCTCACCAACCAGTATATGCTGATAACTACTTTTTCTAGCCACAAACATTAAAAAACCAAAAATCTAGAATAGTAATAGGTATGGCAGACGAAAAGTCTTTGCAAAGCGTGGAAGGAGAGGGCGTTGATGAGTGCCCTTCATGCAAGTCCAAAAGAATTTCTAGAGAGGACAATGAGATGTATTGCGAAGACTGCGGCTTGGTGCTTGATTAGAAGGGGTTAAAGTGCTTAGGGAATTTTTCGCTTACACAGTTTCGAAAAGGATTAACCCTATCCTGAATTTTATTTCAGCGAATTTTGTCAAGCTTATCATTTTAGGACTTGTTTTTTGGGTCGTGCTTTTCTTTTTGGGCCAGACCTTGAAGCCATTTTTTTTCATAGCAATATTTCTTCTTTTAAGCTCAGTTTCCCTGATTTATAACAGGTGGCTTAAGACATCAATTGGAATTGAATTTGTAATGCTTAGCACAGTTTTGACAGCAAGAGTTTATGGCCCAATCCCAGGCGCTATCGTCGGGTTTGTTGGATTGACAGCTGCAGAAATTATAGGCACTGGATTTAATGCTAGGACATTAATTTCACTTGTAGCAATTGCATTTATCGGATTAATTACCCCGTTTTTTAGCTCGATGTCAATTTTGGCGGCAGGAATAATCCTGACTTTGATTTACGACCTGATCATCATTCCATTCTACCTGTTAGCAGGATCAAGCCCTGGAAGAAGCGCTTTGTTTGTAATAACACACATCATTTGGAACCTATGGGTTTTTTATGTGCTGGCGCCGCCGCTAGAAATTTTGATGAGGATTTAATTATCTTGGACGATAATAAACAACCATTGACTTTGTAAGTTCATTATCAACATCCCTTATTCTTTCATATGTTGCATAAAATCCATCAAATTGCAAAATCCCATCCCGCATATATCCTGTTTTTAATTCAGTACCGTCTGGAAAAGTAACCGTTCTTGGAACCCTTGTTCCTTCCCATTCGAAAAAGAATGCCTCGGTTCCAGGCTCCCTGGATTCAATCAATTTCCTAACAAGTGAATTTGGGTCATCCATTAAATTTGTCTCAGTTTGAATCCATTTGATCCTGAGGATTTAATCTCTGGAAGATTAATTCCCATCGATGAATAAAGATCTCTTAAATGCAAATAGCTTCTCTCCCCAAATCTGTCAATTTTTACTGCTTCACCTTTTTCTGCCTTATCCCAGAAAAACCTTGGAATTGTATCTATTGATCCATAATTAGATTTGAATTCAGGGTCTCTAAGCAAGAAATTCCATCGAATATGTGTAGGTGAATATTTCGAAGAATAATTTGTTGACCAATTAGACTTTGAAAAATCGACAATTGGTTGAGGGCCAATATCAATTACCGGTCCTGATGAAGAAATATGAATAGTGTATTTTTGACCAGAAGATGATGTAGAAGCAGTAGAATAAATAGGAGTCAAATCAGGTTTTGAAATTACTTCATCGACACTTGATATAGGAAGAAGGCTAAAAGCTGGAAGTTTTTGATTTATTTCATTTATAAATGTAATATATGATTTATCAACATTTTCTTCGATAATCGTGTTTAATCGGGCCCTCATATACATAGGATTTTTGTCAAATTAATAAAATAGATGAATCATGCACAAAATTCAAAAACTCAGCCCATTTCGGCAGTTTATGAAGAAATGCGTGCTTTGCAGCAATGAAGCTGTATTTATGGTTAAAGACACTTCTGAATTTTACTGTGAAGATTGCGCCCTGGAAAACTTCTCAGATATTGGCGCATTGACAAGATTGGACGCAGAGCTTCCAAAGCCTGGCCCAGAAGATGACTTGCAGGATCAAATTGACGAGATAGAGTAAGTATTAAGACTTTCAAATAACATGTCAGCGTTATCCAGTCCGGCATAAATTCTTTCGATTAAATATCTTGATTTCTTAATTCCAGGAGTTGCATCCAGCAAACCAAAAAGAGGCTCTTTTCCTTGATAGTCAGATATGCCCCATTTTACTCCAGCATATCCATCAAATTCTTTTGCAATAATTCCCGGCTCCCCAACCGACCGTCTATAAAGATCTGCGATGTTTTGGGCAAATTTTTCCCCTGTCAATTCAACAAGTGTTTCTACCTCAATTAAGATTCCATTTCGTTTAACACTAAACAAGTCAATCATTTTTCCCAAAAACTATTGATCCCCCTGATGTTCTTATAGGTTTGTAGTCGGGATGTGCCACTTGCAGGAGGTTTTGTAGTGTTGATTTAGCACCCATTTGATATTGGCTTGAAAATACAAGAGGGTTCCTGACATTTTCAAGATTCCTTGAATAAAATGAAACAACTCTTTTTCCAGAATTCATTTGAGACTGCAATGAATCAATTATCTGCCTGGCTTCTGGATGAGTTATTGCTTGAAGAGCATCTTTTGCCTGCTGGCTCGTGTAATTGCCCCAGGATAACCCGTCATGCACGTCTCCCAATAAAATCGATTGCAAATTGTGCGTAATAAAAACCATTATCACCTGGAAGTGAAAATTTTCTTATAAATATTATGGCTTAATAGAATAATTGATAAGATTTCCTTGTTCAAAAGGAGTCTCAAAGCTCTTTTCAAGGCCGCCTTGAGGTCTTATTTGTTTTTCATTAAAGGCATTGTATCCTCGATCAGCCGCAAACATCGCAGCGCCTCCAACTCCTGCCAAAAATACACCAAGAAGCATGTAATCTCTGGCTTTTTCGCCAATGTATTTTAAATCAAGATCTATATTCAACTGATACTTCATGAAATATGATTCATCCAGCCCAGATATAAATTTACCTAAAATCTCCTCAACAAAACCTTTATAAATCACCCATCCTTCTTCGAAACTGTGAGAGATGAAAAGGGACTAAATGGTTCTCTTTTTACGGCATTATGAAGCCGCTATTGCCCGCTTTACGGGACAAGAAGAGGTATCTGGCGTTCGAAGCCATATCAAAAGAAGACATGGAACCAAGCAGGATTTTCAATGAATTTTCAGGAAAATTCAGGCACTTATACGGTGCTATCGCTTTATCCAGGTCAGGTCTTAGATTGATGCCGGAATTCTCAAGAAAAAATAAGGGGATAATCAGGGTTAACAGAAAATACGTTGATAAAGTAAGAGCAGCAATGTGCTTGGTTACTCAAATCAATGGAGTTGATGTTATTTTGCGAACGATTTTAGTGTCAGGCTCAATAGCCAAATTTAAGGAGGAATAAATCATGCAGCAGCCGTTACCGCACCAGTTAATGGGATATGATAGGGCAATCACTATGTTTAGCCCAGATGGAAGATTGTTACAAGTCGAGTATGCAAAAAAAACAGTTAAGCAGGGCTCAACTGCGATTGGAATTGCAGCAAAGGATGGAGTTGTTCTAATCACCGATAAAAGAATTGTCGACAAGCTGGTTGTTCCAGAAACTGTCGAGAAAATTTTTCAAATTGATGATCACATCGCAGCCACCGCGTCAGGAATTTTATCTGATGCGAGGGTTTTAATCGAAAGAGCACAGTTAAGAGCTCAGCAGCATAAAGTTACATATGATTCTCCAATCGACACATTAACTGTCGTCAAGGATTTGTGCAATTTGAAGCAGATTACAACACAGTCTGGAGGCCTTAGGCCTTTTGGCGTGTCACTTTTAATCGCAGGAATCGACAACGGCCCAAAACTTTTCGAGACTGACCCAACTGGAATTTATTTCCAATACAAGGCAACAGTTATTGGAGAGGGCGAGACAGAAATCGAGGAGATGCTTCACAAGCAGTACAAGGACGACCTTTTGATTGACGACGCTATCAAGCTTGGAATCAAGGCTTTGTACACATTCCTTGACAAGGATTTCGCGACTGAAAGAATCGATTGCGCTTTCATAAAGACATCTGATCCAAAATTCACAAGAGCTACAAGAAAGCAAATTGAATCATGGTCTGATGAAGCGAAAAAAGGAGTAGCTCCAAAGCAGCCAAAAAAATGAGAGAGCACCCACAGGAATTTAACAAGGAAAAAGCGCACTTCAATGTTGCAAGGCTAAAAACGCATGGACATACATTTGAAGTCGTGGTGCATCCTGACCAGGCTGTCGCCTTCAAGCAGGGAGCTGCGCTTGAAATAAGGGATATTCTTTTTTCGGAGAAAGTTTTTTTTGACGCGCACAAAGGATTGTTTGCAGGAGAGACAGAAATGATGTCTGTCTTTAATTCAAAAGACCCTTTAGTTGTTGCAGCCGAAGTAATCAAGAAAGGGGAAATCCAATTAACAGCCGAATTCCGAGAGAAGCTTAGAAAGGAAAAGGCGGCAAAGGTTGTTTACTTGATCCATAGAAACGCTGTTGATCCAAGAACCCAGCTTCCTCACCCTCAGCAAAGAATCCAGCTTGCATTGGATGAAGCCAAAATTAAAATTGATGAATTCAAGTCTGCTGAAGACCAGGTTCAGGAAATTGTAAAAAAGCTGCAGCCAATTTTGCCAATTAAATTTGAGATAATTAAATTGGAAGTTAAAATTCCAGCGCAGCACGCTCCAAGGTCATTTCAGACTTTGAAAACATACGGCACAATTCTAAAAGAAAGCTGGCTTAATGATGGATCTTTGTTAGCTGAAGTCGAAATGCCTGCAGGAATGCAGACTGACTTTTACGACGCGATTAACAAAGGAACTCACGGGACTGTCCAGACAAAAGTTTTGGGGTCGAGATAATGGAAAGCATGATGCTTAAAGACATAGATGAATTAAGGAGGATCTTTTTGGACACTGAATTTACTCCTCAGGCAGTTTTTGAAAGCCTGATAGCGACACAGGAAATTCAGATGGTGGACGCTCCAAGAGAGCCGCAATTAATTCAGGTTAGAAAATTAGACCTAAATTTAAGGAGGATTGAATTTTAATGGGAACTATTTTAGTTGAAGACAAAAATGTCGTTGTTCCAGGAGAAGTCATAGCTGAAGGCATGGACTATCTTCCTGCTGCAGGAACATTTAGGGAAGGAGAAAAAATAATCGCTTCAAGGCTTGGCCTTGTCAGCGTCGATGGAAGATTGATAAGGTTAATTCCATTGTCGGGAAAATACCTGCCTAAGAAAGGAGACACTATAATTGGCCAGGTTATCGACGTAACTTTTTCAGGATGGAGGCTTGAGATAAACTCAGCTTACACAGCAATGCTTTCTGTCAAGGATGCAACTTCTGCTTTTATCAACAGGGGTGCTGATCTTACAAAGTTCTTCACATTTGGCGATTTCGTTGCAGCAAAAATCTACAACGTCACTTCGCAAAATCTTGTTGACTTGACAATGAAAGGCCCTGGCTTAAGAAAATTAGGCGAGGGAAGAATGATCCATGTAAACCCAAATAAGGTTCCAAGAATTATTGGAAAGCAGGGCTCAATGGTAATGATGCTTAAGGACGCAACAAAGTGCCAGATTGTCGTCGGGCAAAACGGAGTCATTTGGATTTCCGGACAGCCTGAAGACGAGATTAAGGCAGTTGAGGCGATTAGAAAAATCGAGGCAGAAAGTCACATGCCAGGCCTTACAGAAAGAATAAAGGACCACTTGGGAATAACTGACATGCCTCAGGCAAATAATAACGAGATGAGTGATCAAAATGAAATTCAGTAAAAGGCCAGACGGAAGGGAATTTAACGAATTAAGGCCTTACGAAGCTAAGGCTGGAATAATCAAAAGAGCAGACGGCTCAGGGTATTTCAAGATTGGAAATACAATTGCTTATGCCGCTGTTTATGGACCAAGGGATTTGTACCCTAAGTTCTTGCAAAATCCAAGCAAGGGTGTTCTTAGATGCAGGTACAACATGATGCCTTTCTCCGGTTCAGGAGATAGAGTCAAGCCTGGTGCCTCAAGAAGAAGCAGGGAAATTTCTTTTGTAACTGAAAAAGCACTTCTTCCTGCAGTGAATCTTGAAGAATTTCCAAACGCGGTTATTGATGTTTTCATTGAATTGCCTCAAACTGATGCAGGAACAAGATGCGCTGGAATCTGCGCAGCCTCAATTGCTTTAGCCGACGCTGGAATATCAATGAAAGACATGGTTGTTGCAGTTTCCGCTGGAAGAATCGGCGATAAAATGCTTGTCGACTTGAGCTATGAGGAAGAATCCTTTGAAGGCGCTCACGTAGCTGACATGCCAGTTGCTTTCATGCCAAGGTCTGGAAAAGTAACTTTGCTCCAGATGGATGGATTCAACTCAAAAGATGATATTGTGAAAGGTTTAGAAATGGCAAGAGAAGCCTCAAAGCAAATCTACGAAGTCCAAAAAAAGGCTTTGAAAGAAAAATTCCAGGGTGGTCATGATGCTTAATAGAGAACTTAGAAAACATGTTTTGAAAACCCTGCAGTCAGGATTAAGGTTCAACAACAGGGGACTTGAAGATTTTAGAGAAGTTACTGTTGAATTTGGGGTCTCAAAGAATGCTGAAGGCTCAGCAAGAGTTACAATTGGAGACACAATTGTTCTTGCAGGAGTAAAGATGAGCATCGAGAAGCCATTTAACGACAAGCCCGACGAGGGAATTTTGATGGTTAATGCAGAATTAACCCCGATGTCCTCGCCAGATTTTGAGGCAGGCCCTCCAGGCGACGATGCAATTGAAATCGCAAGAGTCGTTGACAGAGGGATCAGAGAGGCTAAAACAGTCGACCTCACCCAGCTAGTTATCAAGCCAGGCGAGAAAGTCTGGGGAGTTAGCATTGATATTGTTTCAGTTAACGAGGATGGAAATCTTTTGGATGCAGCAGGTTTGGCAGCAATAGCAGCCTTGACTACAGCCAGATTCCCAACCTACGAAAACGAAAAAATCGACTACAAGAAAATAACAGATAAGAAGCTTCCAATTAAAGAGCTTCCAATTCCAATAACTGTTGTTAAAATCGGCGACAAGTTAATTGTCGATGTTGACACAGATGAAAAGGAAGTAGTCGATGCAAGAGTTACAATAACTTCAATTGAAGACGGCCAGATAGTGTCCATGCAAAAAGGCGGCGAAGTAGGGTTTACCTTAGAAGAGCTCGACCAGATGCTTGAGATAGCTTTGAGAAAAGGCAAGGAATTAAGGGGCAAGCTTAAGAAGTAAACCTTTATTAAGCCTCTAAAATTCCGGGGTTAAGATGGAAAAAATGAACTATACCAAGTACGAGAAGGCAAGATTGATAGGAAGCAGAGCGCTTCAAATATCAATGGGAGCTCCATTCATGCTAAAATTAAATGATGAAGAGCTTAGAAAGGTCAAGTTCAATCCAATTGACATAGCAAGGCTCGAGTATGAAAAAGGAGCCCTTCCAATAACCGTCAAAAGGCCAGCTAAGAAAGAGTAATTCTAATTTTTTTAATCATTTTTTCGTGTTTTGCTTAACAAAGTTCTAATATAAAATAATCCAGCGCTCCAATAGATTCCAGATTGAAAATTTTGCCGCGCGGGCAAAGGAATCAACCAGCCTGTCCGGCGATTGAGGACAAGAAAATTAAGAAAATTCCTTTTATTTCAGCTTCCCATTTTCTTTTTGTTTCTGCCGCGTGCTTCAACTTCATCCATTTTCCTTAGCACAGCATCAGCTTCTGGTAGAATTTCATAGCCGGAAACAAATGCAACATAGGTCACTTTAGAAATTTCAGGATGGGTTCCTGAAAGCATTTCCTTGAACATATGAATATCAACAGCCCGGTCTTCTTCTCTTTTTGAAAAAAAGCTAAGCCCGAAATCAATAAAATAAATCTCTTTTGAAAAAATCATGTTTGATGTGGTCAAATCCCCATGAATGATTCCATTAGAGTGCATTAATGCAACCTTCCTGCCAATCTCTTTTCCAAAATTTACGCAATTTTTGGAGTTCAAAACATCCCTCATTTTTTTGCCTTTCAATTTTTCAATGCGAATATCCATTGTCTTGTCAGAATGCGACACCAAATTTGGGACAGGAAATTTTATTTTCATTAAATGCTCATAAACTTTGGCTTCCCTTCTTGTCCTAAACTGCCTAAGGGAATTATCAAGCTCAGGAATTCTATATGTTTTCTTAAAGCGCTGCTTGAGAATTGTGTTTTTCTCGTCAATAATTTTCGCTTCCGCTCCTTGAGCTAAAACCCTCATAAAATTTAGCAAGAATTTCGATTAATAAATTTATCGTGTGAAATATTTATTAAACCTGGATCCAAACATAAAAAGATGGACCGTTTATACATAGCAATCCGAGAATTGTCATCAGGATTTAGCGGAAAAAGGGTTCCAGTAGAAGTTATTGAAAAAAAAGTGCAAGTTAAGCTCCCATCTGAAGATATTACATTAGGGTTGAAAATAAAATTTCTTGATGACTATGTGTTTGCTGACGATATATTAGTCCCGCAAGGAGAAGAGAGGTATGCAATTCCTTTGGGCTATAACTTTTTGACATTTAAACAGGTAAGAGATGAAAAAGAAGTGTATTGTTACGTTTTGCCTAATTTAAACAATCTTCAGGACAAAAAAATGGCTGCATTATATTCTAGAAAATCAAACTAGCCAATATAGTTTACATCCTGCGAGACCATTTTGTCCTGCAGTTTTTTTAGAGATGCTGGCTTGTCGACTTTTCCGCCCTGGCTTTCCTGCTCAATTGCCTTGATTTCCTCATCCATGTCTTCGACTTTTAATCCCAAATCGAGCTGCTTATTCAGGACAGAAACAATTTCCCTTGATCCTTTCATTCCAAGATACATTGGGTGGCCGTAGGTTTCAGCTAAAAAGCAAACTGCAGGAATTTTTTTGGCTTTAGACAATCCTAAAAGCAATCCAGAAATTCCAATTATCGGGCCGACGACTCCGTACAAATTTTTCTCAACAGATGTTCCTTTTGCGTATTTGTCGACTGCTTCCTTTGAATTTCCTGTAATGTAAACTTTTGGAGTTTTTGGCACCGATGGCAATCCAATTCCCCCAAGGGTGATTATTTCCTTGCAGCCCTGCTGCCCAATTATCTCGAGTATTTTTTCTGAAAAATCATAAGAGGCTTCTTCATCTGTTGGCTGGACATCTCCCGCTAAAATTAGCAAATCTGAGCCTTTTTTCCTTGGTTTTGCATACAAAGAGATGACTGGAAGATCGACTAAATTTTCTTCAGTTACAAAAACAGAGTGAGGAAATGAATTTGAGTAAATGTCCATTATTTTTTTGGCTCCAGTTTTGTCGACTATAAAATCAACTGCAACTTTTCCGACATTTCCAATTCCTGGCAGGCCAACAAGCAAAACTGGGTCTTTTAATGCAACTTTTCCAGATGGAATTATTTTCCAGTCGCTCATATTAATCCAGCCTCCTTAAGCTTGCTTTCTTTTGCCTGTCTTCTATATTCAGCATATGGGTCTTCGATCCCAAATTTGGGAGGTTTGGGAATAACTGAAATTTCGCCGCATGAGCAGTGGGATTTCAAAGTGTATAAAGAGCAGTGATTGCAATAATGCATTTTTTTCATGTGTATTATTTTTTCTCGACAAAGCTTCCTTCGCCGCCCTGCTTTTTTATTTCTTCAATTGCTGCTTCGCTTGCCTTTCTAAGGTCATCTTCAGCAGTTTTGTAATCAGATCCTTCGACGGTTATAAGGTAGCTTCCGCCAGCAAGGTATTTTGCTTCTACCTTGTGTTTTTTAGCCTCTTTAATGGCGTTTTTTACACGCTCAACGCCATCTGGCGCTTCGCTTACAAGAACCAAAGTTCCCTGAACTTGGACTCTTTCAGGCTTTAATCTCTGCTTTATAACGGATTCTAATTCTGCAGCCAAGTCTCCCTTGACTCCTAATTTTGAAAGCGAGACATTTGACTCAACAACATCCATAAAGCCCTGGAATACTGAATCATAATTCTCAGAAAGTTTTTCATAAACCTGAGTGTAAACTTCTCCTGGATCATGCTTGAGTTTTTTAGCGACAAATTCAATTATTTTTTCTGCTTTTTGCTGCTGCTTGATATCATTTATTTTATTTCTTCTTTGCCCTTCAGTAACCCTTCTCAATGATAAGTCGATATGCCCTCGTTCCTTGTTAATTCTAAGAACTTTGCAAACTACCATCTTGCCTTCCTTGACAAAGTCCCTGATGTTTCTTATTCTTCCAGGCGCAACTTCAGAAATATGGATCATCCCAGATGTGCCGTAGTCTTCAATCTTGACAAAAACAGAATGGCTCTGCACATTTGTTACCATGCAAAGAACTAATTCGCTTTCTTCTGGGAATCCTTTCTTTTGAACTAGCATAAGAATGAATTAATCCAGGACTTCTAAAATCCTTGATTTTATCTGCGTCTTGCCGCCTGTTGGCTCTCCTAAAACTTTGCTGCAAACTAGGCACTTGACAACAGTTGATGCCTTGCCGTATATGATTTGCTCATTTTTGCATTTTGGGCATCTTAGCTTGATGAATTTTGATGTTGATTCTCTTAATTTTGGCATTTTTTTCACCTTAGACAAATTCTACTCTCTTTGCGCGTATTCCTTTGCTTTGGACATGTGCTTTCTTGCATACCTTGCATTCATACCTTAAGTCCATTTTCTTTGTTGGCTTCTTACCAGTCATCTTCCATTTTGTAATGGCTGGCTTTGAATACCTTCCAAGGCTTCCATGCCCAGTTGCTCTGCCTCTTTTCTTGGCTCTGATTTTTGAGCCATGGGACATTGATCTTGGAGCTTTCTTTTTGGAAGCGTAAACAGCGTGATCCTGGTGCTTTTTGCAGTAAGGGCAGTATCTCTTAATGGTCTTAGGTTTCTTCATTCACAATGTGAACTTTGGGGCATTTATAAAGGTTATTATATGAAGCTACGCTATTTCTTCAAGATTGCCTGTTTCGTTTCTTCCTACCATTATGTCAAATATTCCATGGAGATACTTTGATTCTTTTCCTAAGGAATAAGCAGTGGTTAACGCAGGAATCACAAAAAACTCTGGTCCAAGAATATAGTAGCCTGCCACTTGAGCAACAAAAGGAACTGCGCCAAAACCATAACCAGCTTTTGTAGCATAATCCTGTTTTGAAAGTCTTTCCCTAAATTCACTTTCTTGAAAACAACTGCGAAGTTCAGTTGGTGCTGCATACAGTATTCTATTTGATCGATAAATTCCTTCTGCGAAATGATATAGACTTTCTTTAAATGACATAATCCCTTTTTTATCTTAGAATTATAAAAATATTTTCTATTGAGGATTCAATTTATATTTGACAGCCCAGAAATGCTCGCCGTAAAAAATATTTTTCATCCCAAAGCTTTTGTCGTATTCAGAAAAAGTTTCTATCAATTCGTTTGCTGTGTAATAATTTTTTGTCACCTTGAATTGTGACCCGTCGCTTAATGTTCGGATTTTGTAAGTGTTTTTGTTGCTAAGAATTAATTCCCCTCCGCGTCCGGGGACAAAAACATTGTCTGTTAGGAAAATTCTTGCTCCTGTTTTTAAAACTCTATGAAGCTCATTTAGGAATACATGAATTTTTTGCCTTGGAATATGAGATATGAAAAAATTTGCAATCGCTCCGTCAAAGACCTGGCTTGGAAACAATAAGTCCATCGGATCATCTTCTCTTCTGAAAAAAACTCTGCATGAGTACGCTTTTCGCCTGGCGACATTCAAATTTTTTTCAGTTAAGCAGGTTACTGTTAATTCTTTAGCTGATTCTGCGAGCTTCTGCGCCCAGAACCCAGTTCCAGCTCCTATCTCGACGACTTTCCTTCCCTTGAGGAATTTTTTCATTTTCTCTTCAAGAATTTTTAGCTCTTTTAATCTCGTCTTGTCGTCGGTTTGGTAAATTTCTTCGAGCTCTTCAGCCCTTTTGCTGTAGTACTCTTGCATTTATATTCTATAGGTTAGTACTCCTTTTTATAACTTTTCAGTAGAATACGAAATTTTTTCGAAAGTATTTAGACATATGTCCAATTTATTCTTAATCAATTTGTCATATGACTATGCGCCGACTTCTTCTGCCCTTCCTTTTGTAATTAAAATGTCTGCGATTTCTGCAGGAAGGTTTGCCATTTCCTCCTCTTCAAAAGGGCCGTATACTTCCAATTCTTTTCCAACAAACTTCGGAACAGGATTTAAGAAACGGATTAATTTTGTTGGAACCTCTTTTTTTATTTCTGCATGCTGCACTTGCTCTTCGGGTTCATCAGTAGCCTCGACAAGAATTTTTTTTTGCTTTTGCCTTTCCAATCCAGAAGTTAAAATGACTTGCTTGTGCATTTTCATCAGGCTGACAAGCGATTCAAAGAATTTTCTTTCCTCGTCAAGCATCGCGCCATAATCAATTAATGAACTTTCAACTCTGACTTTTAATAATGCTAAATTCACAATTTTTTTTTCCCTTCGCTCGTATAAATCCCGAATCAGCCGAAGAGAATTGCTTGCCTGCCTGTCAAGGCTTTCACGTTGGGATTCATCCGCATTATAAGCAAGGTTTCTTTGCCTGTTGATATATATCAAAGCCTGGTCTGTAAAATCAGCTGGAAGTTTTTGCAGTTCTTCCCTACTCTTCTCTCTCATTACAAGCTCAAAAATTACCTCATAAGTTAGATTTATCTCTGCCATGTCCCCCACATTAGTTTTCCAACTAGTCTATAAAAGATTTATGCCAAGTGGCCGACAAAAATATTATGCTTAGATCTATCAATTTTTACTCTGACTTTTCCTGTTTTTTCTCCAGCTTCCCTAATCATAATGCTTCTGCCTTGCGCAACAGCGATTGCTTCTCCAGGAAGCCTGCCTGGCACCATGATTTCAGCATCTATCGTCTCGCCTTTCATGAAAGGCTTTGGAAGTTTGTTTGTATGCGTGATTTTGTAATCCTCTTTTGACATGATCAACTTTACTCCTGTTTCAGATTCTAATTGCTGTAATAATTCGTAGAATTTTTCCCAGGGCATTGATTTTATTGGGTTTCTGCCATATCTGTAATAAAGAAAGTTTTGGATCCCCATTTTAGCCCCGACTTCCTTGCCAAATAAGACCAAGCCTTTCATTTGGTCATCATTCATTCCAGGCAAAAATGTTGGCGCGATTATTAACTGCATTTTCTTAGCGATATGCCTGCATATTTTTTTGGAGTGCTCAACATCATATTTTCCATGGCCTGCAATTTTTTTTCCAACAAGAGTGTCCATCGCATTAAGAGAAATGTTTATCCTGGTCATTCCAGCTTCGGCGAGCTTATCAACATATTCTTCTGTCAAAAGCATTCCATTTGAAACCATCTCAATTTCTTTCACCTTAGGAATCGCTTTAATGTCTCTAACAAGCTCAATTAAAGGCCCATAAATTGTTGGCTCGCCTTGAGTTCCGATATGAACTGTTATTTCATCGCAATTCTTCTGTTCAATTACCTTCTTTAATTCTTCAACCAAATAATCCTTTTCAATGACAAAATCATAGATTTTCCTTGTTGAAAGCCCCTCATCAACAGAACAATAATTGCAGTTAAGATTGCATCCGGTTAAAGGCCTAATTTCAAGAAATGAAGTGTTTCTATCTATGATTCCAAATCCCTGATAGCCAATTAATGGAATCCCAGAACCCTTGTGGATAAAAATAGCAGACTTCTTTGTATAAAGGTTCTTAAGCAGTGGCAAATGCTTTTCTAAAAGGAAATTGAATTTCGACCTTGCCCTATGCTCTGGCATCCCATCAAAAGTAATCGAATTGGATTCAATCTCAAAAGGGCCGATATTTTCAAATTCAGCAGGATCCACATCAAAGTAGAATGCTTTCAGGAAGTATGTCCTAATCCCTGTACTTTTCTTCTCAAAAGTCAGGTCCTGGAATTGAAGCTTCGCTTGCATAAGTAAATAGAGTTAAAAGGTGAGTTATAATATTATCTACCGCTCTAGGCTACGGGGGCCATGGAAAGAGTTCTTAGCCTGCGCGCTTACGACAGATGGGAGGAAGTATGTTGGCACACCAACATTTGGCTAAGTGTTTGAGACTGAATCGACTAGAGCGCTAATTGAGTTTTCTAATTTTTAAGAATTATTCAAATTTCAAAAAAGTTTCCAAATAAGAACGAATTAAAATGAAAAAATTAAAAGAAAGAAAAAAAGGCCTTAAGGCCTTTCTTACATTGTGCCGTTAGTTGTGTTTCCAGTTGTGTTTGGGGCTGGAGTTGGCGTTGGGGTAGGAGATGCTGGAGTTGGACTTGGTCCAACCATTGCGGCTCCAACGACGGTGTCTGTAAAGTCAGCTTTGACTCCTGAGACTTCGACGTTTGTTCCCTGTAGCTTTCCAGTTGACTGGAAGTCTTCGTACTGTGCGAGTACTCTGGCTGCTCTCCTTGTGTCTTGTGCGCTGTAACCTGCAACAAGTAAGGAAACCTTACCAGATGGGTGCTCGAAAAGTCTTAAGACTCCTTTGCCATCCTCAAATCCTTCTGCGCAGTTTGTTGGGTTGCCCATTAACTGTGCAGCTGCTGAGTTAACACATGGTCCACCGACTACGATTGCGTTTACCTGGGCTATGTTGCCAACTTCATTTGGCAAGACTGCTGCTCCAACATTGATTGGGTTGGTTGCGTACAGTGTTCCAGATTCTCCGCCGCCGGTTGATGTTGTTTGAGCGTTTACTGGTGCTACAAACACATTGTAGGATGACTGCTCACTTGGCATGTACAGTTCAACAAGCTGGCTGTTTGAGTCCGAGTTGTACTTTATGAAGGTACCCCAAGGTGTCAAATCGCTCTTGTCGTAGCTGTTGCTTCCTGAACTCTCGAAGAGTAGGGAGTAAGCTCCGCCTGTGTCGCCTAATGACAATCCGCCGCCGTTTGCTGCAGTTCTAGTGTAGGTTGGGTCGGTTAACAAATAAATGTCTGTTCCGCTCCTGCCATTTGTGTATGCCCATAGTGTAGTTATGACACCATAGTCATCCGCTTTGGCTCCTGCGCTAAATCCAGTTCTTTCCAAGATGGAAACGTTGAGTGCAACTTTACTTCCACCAGGTCCGAATGCTCCTGAGCCGTTGCTTCCTGAATCCAAAATGTCTCCAGTGTGCAAGTGGCTGTTGGATGGCAATATAATCAAGTTGTCGTTGTCCGTGTAAATCATGTTGGTCGTCGACGCGCTTGTTATGTAACCATCTGATGTTGACAATGGGCTTCCAGTGAATGTGGCGGTGAACGTGTATGTGTTACCGTCATATGTCATGGTTCCTGTTGAAGTCGCAACATCAAAGCTCCAGGTCTGGGATGATCCGCCTGTTGCAACATCTTGGACAGTTATTTCTCTGTCTGAAGATGTGTTTCTCATAGAGACAAGCTTGAGTATTCTTTGGTACTCGTTGTTGCCAGATCCGATTACGAAGTAATCGTTTCTCTTAACCTGACCGCTTGCTGCAGTGATGAGGTTCTTTGCCTCGTCGCCGTTTGCTCTCATCATGAGGACGTTGTCGTTGCCATCAGTACCGTTGCCTTTTGCAATGTCTAATGCGTATTGGTCTCCGCCCTTGTTCTTGAACTCCATTCTTAATCTGTCGTCGCTAGGTACGAACCTGACTTTTGACTTTCCTGCTGCCATTAAGTCTGGGTTTGCGCCTGGCTTTGCGAAGATCCACTTGAAGCTTCCAAAGACTGGGTCAACGAATTCCTGTCCTTCAAGCAATGCTCCGTACTTTTGGTCGAAGTCGCTTGGGGTGACGTTGATCATCATCTGTGAGATCTTACCGCCGCTTGATGTGATGGTAACTTCTGTTCCATCAACTGTCTTTGCGTCAGTTCCCTTCTCAACAGATCCGCCGTTGTTTAAAACGACTTTTTCAGATCCTATGAAGAGTCTTGCTCCTCCACCGCCTACTGGCTGTGTGTAAGCTTGGACGTCTCTTACATAGACTCTTTGACCGCCGATTGTCTTTGTCTGGCCTCTTGTTAGAGATTCAGTCTCTCCATTTACGGAGATTGTTGCGGTTGGTGTTGACGATTGTGTGTTGACACCGATTACTCTTACAGTAACCTTTTGTCCATTGACATCAACGATTGCTTCTTGTCCAGCTGTAAAAGTCTGGTCGATGGCTGCGCTAAAGAGGGTTATCTTTGTTGCAGTCATTTCTGATGTTGAAGCTCCTGTTGTGAATTCCTTACCAAATAATGATAAGACTTCATTTGACAGGTTAGTTGGGTCAACTGGGGTTGGGAAGTCAACAACCAAGGAATACTCTGGGTTGGTTGAATCAAAATTGACATGCAAAGTTGGTTCATCCTTGTCCTGAGCTGAGCTTGGTACGCTTCTACCATATGCTACGAATGCAGCTGGTAAAATTATCTTCATCTTTCCTGTTAATCCAGTTCCTTCCTCATCTTGGAAGTTGATATCCTTTAAGATATCCATATCTGAGCTTGTTACAGTTGTTCTGCCAAGTCCAGAAAAGTTCAATCCAAGTCTTAATGGCTGTGAGCCTGACTCGATTCTAACTCCCTTGGAAACTGAAACAGTTGAGCCGCTTCCGCCGCTACCAACTGCTGTCCTTGATGCAACTTGCAAGCTTGTTGCAATTTCTACTGCACCAATAACATCTGGTGTTTGTCCGCTTTCTCCCAATACGATATGGGCATTAAACAGACCATCCTGAACAAATGGTTCTGGGTAATTTGCTAAATCAGCAGCGCCCATGGCTCCCATGATGGTAGCTCCTACCATTGTCGCGCCTGTACCCAAAGCCATTACACGTTTAATCGCTTTTCTTAACTTCACTTTGGAACACCTCCATAGTATGTTCACAATTATGCTTTCTCTGAGCCTATTTAGCTCAACTTGTAAGCAAAACCAGGAACTGTATATAAAGTTTGTGCTGTTTTGTTGGCTTCGAAACATAGTTTCTAAACTACATTCGAATTGGTTAATTCACTATATGAACTCGATTACCCTCAACATCTAAACACACTTTATTCATGGTTTGCTAAATTAGAATTCAGTAAATTATGTATTTAAATCTTTCTGCCTTTATTTATATACAAAAGATTCCAATTAAGGTTTTCAATAATAAAATTGAGTTAGCTTTTTTGTGGCTGTGGTTTTTGAAAATAATTTGGATTCATTGTTGTTTGAGTAACTTTATTTGTTGTTATTATTTGGCCGTTAGTTTTTTTTGCAATTACCATATATTCCCCTTGCCCGTATTGGTTTAGTGGAAATATTTTATTGATAAGTTCAGTAGACCCATTTAGTTCTTCATGAAGGACTTCTTTGCCATTATTATATAGCCCTAATGAAGCAATTCCAAAATCCGGAGAGTGTAATACTAATCCCGCCTGGCCATCATCCATCAATTCAAGCTTGTTGTATCTTACTGATTTTCCTTCCTGTTGTTTTGCCGGTATTAATTCAATTGGATTTCCATTAGCATCATAAACTCCCTTTTCTAGACTGTAAAAATCATTTAAAGTGTAAGTCTTTTCCTGCTTAACACCTTGTGTTTGAGAAATTTGTGCTATTGTTATTTCAATTCCTTGAGAAGGTGCTTGATAATGATTTCTTGCGCCGAGGACTGCTGCCGATGCCAGCACCATTCCTGCTAATCCAGTTGCTAAGTAAGTAGGTTTCATAATATTGAGAAATTTGCGGTAGCTTAAAAGCCTTTGCATTGTTGTCACTTTACAATAACGAAAATCAGCATAATTAATCAATAATGTAAATCAGATGTAGTAAATTGTATACTGGAATTCCATCGTCGGGCAACAAATGGCTGATAGTATTAGAATAACTCTGATCTATTTAAGATGAAAGCAATTAAAAACACAATCAATTCCAAAAAGAAAATGTCACTTTCAAAATTAATTTTGCTCCCTTTAGCAGGAGTTGCTGCATTAGCAATATCTTGCGGGGGAGATGACCTCAAGCGAACCAACGATCCAGAAGCTCTCTATAATTTCAGGACGACAATCAATAAAATTTTGCCTCCAGAGAATGATATAACTCATTTTGACAGCTGGTATATGCCAAAAGTCAATCAGCATTTTGTTTGCTTTAGAGGCGAGTATATAATCTACGGATCGCATAATCCGAAAAATTATACAACAGCAAGACAAAATGTTGGAGAAAAATGCTATGATTTCGTTGGGCCAATTGAAATAACAAGAAACTAATTTTAGCCGCAATTGCCCAAGTTTGCCTTCTTTTTCGCCAGCCTTTTCTAAAAAACTGCGGCTAAAATTGGCTGCGACCAACAAGCCGCATTATTTGAAATGCCGAAGGCGGAAGTATGTCCAACTTTATGTTGGACTTCATTTTCGCCAGCCTTTTGAAAAAAGGCTGCGGGGAGCAGGATTCGAACCTGCGTAGGCGCTAAGCCACACGGTCCTAAGCCGTGTCCGTTTGACCAGGCTCCGGCATCCCCGCATAACTTAGGATGTTGACCGAAATCAACTTTTTTGTTTGGAAATTCCAAACATTTCCGGAGCTTAATTTCTTGTCTTTAAATCAAGTTTAAAAGATTAGTGTTTGCATTTATTTTTTCTTTCCTTTCTTCTCAATATTTCTTGTTTGCTGCACTAAAGCACTTAGGATAAGCATTGTTACAACTTGGAATGCCATGTAAACTTGCAGGATAATAAGCGAGATGTTTGGCGTGCCGACTGCAAATTGCCCTTTTCCATTTAATGTTCCCCAGATTGCAATGCCTGAGACTATTATAAGGAGGGTTATTGTTTCTTTTTGGGAAAACCTAAATGCAGCCCATATGTATAAAGGAGTTATCAAAAAAGCTGTTGGATAGGTATTGAATGGATCTGGCAAGATTCCTCCAAAAATTGCTATTGCCATAATTAAGGCGATAAAATGGAGCCAGACTAATTCTTCAGGGTTCCTTAGCTTTTGATCCCTTGCCCACAAAACAAGCAGCGGAGTGAATATTAATGCCCCAACCATGTCCCCCATCCACCAAGTAATCCATGTCTGCAGATAATTTTGCAGGGTTTCAAATCCAAAAGCGACCAGGCTTGTCACGCCAATTGTCGCGCTGACCATTGTTACAAAAATGCAGATTCCTGCAAATTTGAAGATGCTGTCATATCTGTCAAATACTTTTTTGCCACTTGCTAAATTATTGATAAGATAGGCTCCCAGGAATCCTTCAAGAGTATTTCCAAATGCGATCCCAAGAGCGCTTAGCGGCGATGATGTCAAATAATTGGCTGCAAACGCGCCGATGAAAATGCTAGGCCAGAACCTATAGCCCAATACAAGCAGAGTTGCAATTGCAATTCCAGTTGGCGGCCAGACCGGCGTTGCGCTTGGGTTGTTGAAGGCGAGAGTTAATCCAAACTTTGCTGATAAAAAGTAAACAAGCGAAATAATTAGTCCAACAGCAATGTCTTTTAGGAAGTCAACAGGAGTTCTTTTCAAGATTTTCTTTTGAAAAAAGCAGATATTAAAATGGTTTCCTAATTAGATAAATATTTTGTAGGCTAACGCTGCAATAGCACTATAAGAGCCAAGAGCTCCTACTAATTTAGCTGATTTATAATCCACTCTATCCTTCCAATGTGTTGAGAATTTTTCCCATTCTTCTTTTGAAGGGGTTGCGTTTGGAAGAGCTTTATGAATTCCAGTTGACAAATAGTTAGAAAATGGGATTCCGTTTATGAGCCCGCTCATAATAACGAAATTCCTTCCAGGCCATCTTTGGGTAAATTCATCTCCTCTTTCAGAGATAATCGATACGCTATCATCAATTGACATATATCAGGAAAGAATTTGAATTTTTTAATGGTTTTCACTTTTTCTGTATCAATAAATTGTCATACTGATGATATTTGTTGTGGTCATGTTCAACTTGAATCCTAGCGCCTTTGAATGTATTTCTAGGCAAATTTCTTTTTGGGACATTTGAAAATCTCACAAAATCACATTTTGATGAATCAAAATAATGAGAAAATGAAATTCCAGCCTGGAAAAACTCAGATAATGACAGCTTGGAAATTTTATATTGCCTGAAAAATAAATCGCCGCTTATTCCGCCGACAAGTAATTCACTTGAAGCATTAAAAATATCTTCCAAATCGTGCTCTATTTGGCTCCATTGGATGTTTTTTGTGGGTGTTGAGAGCTCCCATCTTGTTGCGTCCCCTGACCCATAATAACCTATGCTTCCATTATATCGGTAAGTCAAAAAATATGGATAACCGTCTTTTTGTAAAGAGAATTGCCCAAGGTTGAAATGGTCTCCAATGATTTTTGTTTGATCTAATCCAAAGCCTTCAATTCTTACATTAGTGTAATTTTGGACCTTGCAATAAAGCATCTAAGAAGTTTCTAATAAGAATATAAATAATTTATTTGTCTTTTCTCTTGTTTCGCCAGTTGTAGCTTCTTTTGGAAGCTGACCTGCCAAAACCGCAAGATGAACATCTCTTCTTGGAGAAATGATACGTTCTGTTCCCGCATCGGCGGCAATATATCATGTTCTTCTTGCCGCTTTTCTTTCCCATTGAAGGGGTTCCTTTTGTCATTTTACTCCGCTGGAGAAATTAAGATTATTGTATCTCCTCTAAGGAAAAGTGTGCCTAGCTTTCTTTTTGTCTCGTTTTCAATTCTTTCTTCTGCTTCGTCTAGCACAACATTGACGTGAATGTCAAATGATTTTAACTTGCCCACGTACTGCTTACCATTCTTAAGCTCAACAATCACTCTTTTATTTCTTGCCGCGTTTAATGCGTCTAAAGGTCTCAATTCCATTCGTGTAGGCACTCGAGGGGCTATTTAAATCTTGTGAACGCATTCATTTTTTTATGAGCAGCTTTTCGCCTTTAACCAGCCTGCCAGGAATCCTTAACCCATATTCCCCAAGCAAATCGCTCAGATGGTCATAAAGAGCTTTTTTCACGCCAAAGACAGGAAGGATATTTCCTTTATTATGACCAAGATAATCGACGATATCTTTCACGAATATATTTTCTGGATCATTTCCAAGAGCTTCAGCAAACCCAATATTTATTCTGTTAATTGACTTTGGATTTATCGGTGATCCCCTGTCCCGATTTAGTCTTTCAAGAGATCGATTGTAAACTAATGGATCAGCTTCGTTTGGAAATCTTTCAATTGTTGTTTGGGCAACTGGCGAGATAAAATGATTGTAGTATTGAGTCTGAATCATATAATCCCCATTAGAATCAAATTTTGCTTTTACAAAAGTTCCATTGGTAAAAGAGAAAATTTCCCTGATATCCGATTCATCCTCGTCGTTTGCAGCGAGAATTTGCTTTATTCTGTCGTCGATAGCCATTTTAAATAAAGCCTGCCCCCTTGCAAAATTGGATTTGGAAGAGGAAGTCCTTCATATGCAAGAAGAGTTTTAGTATCTTTATAGGCACAAAGACCGAAATCAGGGAGTCCAATAGGTCGCTTAGTTTGTTCCCTATTTAAAAAGTAAGCAACAGCATCTAGTGCAGTAGGATCCCTTTCGTATTCCACAAGATAATCGAAAGCACTAAGCAGTCTTTGCTTCGAATACCTTCCTCCCTCTCGTTTTGGAAGCAGATCCCAATTTAAGTCCAAGAGCTTTTTTGATAAGGAGTTATTTTCTTCCATGAATAGATTGGGAATAAATCAGATTTAAAATCCTACTGCATAGTTTCATTTGATTAATTAAAAAATAGAAAATCAGCTTGCCATGTAAAGGGTGAATTTTCCCTTTTTCTTGTCAGACGCAAGCGACTCCATGACATCCTCTTCCATCTCGAAGTCATCTCCCTCGTCGACAGGTTCCCTGTCCTCAAGAGGTATAAACCTCTCATCCTTGAAAATCATGAAATGAAATAGTGCAATTTTGTTTATAAATGTTGGGATTAGAAAAACAAGCAAAAAGTCGAATTAAATTAAGAAAAACTAAACCAATTCCAAAAAAACAGGTAAAAAAATGAATCTCTTCTGCTCAATCGCCGCAGGGGCTCAATTGATGAGCGCGCGATATAGGCTTTCAGCCAATGAAGCGCGGGTAACAGCTAAGGCTGTCCGCCGATTGAGGACAAGATAATTATTTAAAACAACTTTAAAGCCAATATTTGATGCACATTCAAAGAGTCTTGGTCAGCGAAAATGGAAATTTCTATTATGTGAAGAGCCTCGAGCAGGACTTTCACACAAAAGAGGGATTCATAAAAAAGGAAGATTTGCAAAAAAGCCAGATTATCTCAAATTTAAATGTGAAATTTTTTTCCTTCCAGGCATCGTTTCCAGACGTTTATAAAAAAATAAAGAGATTGCCGCAAATTATTCCATTGAAAGACCTTGGTTTTATCGCAGCTGAAGTCGGGCTTGGAAAAGAATCAATCATCGTCGACGCAGGGGCAGGCTCAGGAGCCGCATCCTTATTCTTTGCTAATATTGCAAAAGAAGTTTTCACTTATGAAATCCGAATGGATTTTATCGAAGGCGTTGAAAAAAATATCGAGTCGACAAAAACTAGCAATCTAACAATAAAAGCAAAAAGCATATACAACGGAATTGATGAAAAAAATGTTGATTTGGTTATGCTGGACCTTCCAGAGCCCTGGCATGCAATCCAGCATGGTTTTGATGCGTTGAAATCAGGAGGATTTTTAGTCTCTTACTCCCCAACGATGCCACAAGTGCAAGATGTCGTCGATAAAATAAATGGAATTGAGGGCATTATCGTGACAAAAGTTGTTGAAATTTCAGAAAGGGAGTGGGAAGTTAACCAGAGAAAAGTCAGGCCAAGATCGCAGGCAATTGGCCACTCAGGGTTTATTGTTGTTGCAAGGAAGGTGATGTAAAATGAGTTTATCCCAAAAAGACTGTGTACCGTGCAAGGGCGGTGTTCCGCCGATGAAGGGCGAGGACTTGAATATAATGCAAAAGGAATTGGGCAGAAATTGGAAAATCATCAAAGAGCACCATTTGGAAAAGCAATTCACATTTGATAATTTCAAAGACTCATTAGCCTTCACAAATAAAATAGGTGAATTAGCAGAACAGCAAGGCCACCATCCAGACATCCTCTTGAAATGGGGAAGCGTAACAATAACAATTTTTACCCATAAAATTGACGGATTGACAGAATCGGATTTTATTTTGGCTGCAAAGATTGATGAATTATCTTAGCCAGGCTGGCGATGGCTGGCCAAATTCCTTTAGGACAGCATCCAATTTCGATTTAGCCATTTGTGGAATCCCATTGTAATCATGCACGATTAGAAGCCCGGATTGAAAATTATATGTTGCAACAGGAATACTATCTGGGCCGGGATAGGGATTCTTGTAATTCAAATCGATTCCATCTTTTCCCATCGAGTGCTGAAAAATGACATCAGCTTCCAATCCATGATCAAAAGCAAGGCCTTCTAATCTTTCTTGTTTCAGATTTGGAATTGTATATTCAACTGGCATAAAAAAAGAAATGATTTAGAAAATATAAAAGTTTACATTACATCTTTCTTGACGACTTCTCCAGGCAATGTCGTCTTATATGGCCAGATTTTTCTGCCAGGATAAATCGAAGTGTTAATTCCAGTCTTGGCATAATCCCCGCATACACATCCAAACTTGTGCTTTCCGGTAGACACCAGAACCCCATTGACCATTGATGAAATATTTTGCGAATCGTGCCTGAGATTTGCAGTTATTGTTCCGCCTGCAAAATTAACGTGCCTTCCTAATATTGAATCCCCAACATACGATAAATGGTTAGCATAAGCATGATCAAACATTACAGAATTTTTTACTTCAGTTCCATTTCCAATCCTGCATTCATTTCCTATAGTTGTCGCTGGCCTGATAAAGCAATTTGGCCCAATTAAGCAATTCTCGCCTATTAAGACAGGGCCTTGGATGTATGCTCCCGCTCTTATTTCAGTTCCTTTTCCAACTGAAACCGCTCCAAGCAGAGTCGCTCCTTTCTGGATAACAGCGTCTTTGGAAATTACAGGCTTCATTTTTTTTAGGATTGCTTCATTTGCATCCAGAATATCCCAGGGATAAGCAATTGGATGCCAGTAATCTTTTACTGAAACAACTTCCATTGGCATTCCTTGCACACCATCAGTTAGATAATATTCACCTGCAGGAGATTTTTTTACATTTTTCAGAGCGTCAAAAATTGTTGAATCAAGAATATATGCTCCAGTGTTTGAAATCTCAGAAACTTTTTGCTGTGGTTTTTCGACGATTGAAATTCTTCCCTGCTTTTGCACAATCGATCCGAATTTTGTAAAATCAAGAGCAGGCGCTCCAAGGACTGCTGTATTTTCTGCAGCCAATCGCGTTAAGTCAGCGCCAGAATAAATGTCATCACCATTCAATACCAGGAATCGGTCTTTCAAAAAAGGCTTCGCCTGCAATAATGCATGTCCAGTTCCTAATTGGTGGATTTGCTGAATAGTTTTTGTCTTGACACCTTTGTATTTCCCAAGAAAATCTTTTATCTGCTGCGCTTCAAATCCCGTAACAATTATTACTTCCTCGACGAGCTTTTCAAGCTGTTCAAGAGTGTGCTGTAAAATTGGCTTGTTTGCGATAGGAAGCAGGGGCTTTGGTTTGTTCAAAGTTAGAGGATAAGTTCGAGTTGATTTTCCCGCGGCTAGTATTACGGCCTGTTTCACTTTTTTTGCTGCCATTAAACTCCCACTTCCTGTTTTATCGCGTTTGCAATTTTTGTTGCGAGTCTTGAAGCGATTTGCTTTTCCTTTGCTTCAATCATGACCCTTGCTTTTGCTTCTGTTCCCGAGTATCTAACCAAATGTCTTCCTTTACCTGCTAGTTCCTTGTCAGCTTCCTTTATAGCTTCCTGGACTTTTGGAAGTATTTCAAGAGGGACTTTTTCCCGAACTTCAATATTAATCAAAATCTGCGGATATTTTTGCATTTCCGCTGCAAGCTCAGAAGCTTTTTTACCAGACCTTTTCATGATGTCAAGGACATGCAATCCTGCAAGCGTGCCGTCTCCTGTCGACGAGTAATCTCCCAAAATTATATGCCCGCTTTGCTCGCCGCCTAAATTGAATCCGCCTGAGATCATTTCTCTCATAACAAAAACGTCCCCGTTTTGGACTCGGATGACTTTTGCTTTGTGTTTTTTGAAAAAATCATCAAAGCCCATGTTAGTGTAATCAGTTACAACAATTGTGTCTTTCAATAGATTTCTTTGAGCTAGCATATCCTGGCCTAAAATATGAATTATAGTGTCTCCATCGAGCACAGTTCCTTTTTCATCTACCATCATTATCCTGTCAGCGTCACCATCGAGCGCGATTCCGCAGTCTGCTCCTAGTTCAACAACAGCTTTGGAGATAACTTGTGGATGCAAAGCTCCGCAATTCAAATTGATGTTAAGCCCATCGGGCCGATCATTTAAGACAACAACATCTGCCCCTAATTCCCTAAAAATTGGAGGAGAGACAGAATATGCTCCGCCATTTGCACAGTCCAGGACAATTTTCAATCCTTCAAGGCTCCTATTATTTATCGTGGCTTTTGCAAATTCGATATACCTTCCAGAAGCATCATGGATTCTTTTTGCCTTGCCAATTAAGTCTCCTCGAATATGATCCCTATGCAGATTCTCTGAAAGAGCCAGCCTTTCCATTTCCATTTCCTTTTCATCAGATAATTTGACTCCATCTGGCCCGAAGAATTTGATTCCGTTATGCTCGGCAGGATTATGAGATGCTGAAATCACGATTCCTGCGTCAGCTGCAAATGATTTTGTTAAATGTGCGACACCTGGAGTTGGCATTGGCCCGACCAATAGAACATTTACGCCCATTGAAGTAAGCCCGGCTGTAAGCGCATTTTCAAGCATGTATCCAGAAAGCCTTGTATCCTTTCCAATTAGCACCGTTGCCTTGCTTTTTTGGTCTGCAAACAACTCAGCCGCCGCCTTTCCAAGCCTTAAAGCGATTTCAGGTGTGATTGGATGCACATTTGCTATTCCCCGAACCCCATCAGTTCCAAATAATTTGGGCATAAGCCCATTCCTTACATTGTTTATACTTAAATTATGCGTTTTTGAGTAATATTTTTATTATAAAAACTAAAACAGATCATATGCCAGACTTAGTTGAGAAAACAAATAGAATTCCTGGGATTGAAAACTCACTGGCAAGAAAAGTTGATAATTACCATCAAAAAGGAGATCTAGAAGATTTATTTACAACTCATAATTTTAAAAAAGTCGATGATGGAAATTTTAGAAAGGGAGCAATTTTCTTTGAGAGAGTATCTGAAATTCCAACTTTTCCCTCTGGAGAAATTACATATTATGCTCTTGGAGTTAATTATACAAATGAAAATGGAAATAAGAAAAGTCTGATGTATTTTTCAAATGAAAAAAAACTCAATTCAAAATTTTGCATCAGATTCGCTTTTTTTTATTGATAAATTTTGGGAAGCGCCAATTCTTGGAAGGCCTAGCTCAATGGCAAAATCCAAATTCGGCGCAGGATTAGCTCTGTCAGTCGGAATAGCCACAGGGACAACTGCTTATTTTCTCGGAGCAATAACTGGTACCATAATAGATAGTGTAATTGCTGGAACTTTATTGACATATATTGGAGAACTTGGAATGCTCATACATGACGAAGGAAAAGCAAGAAAAAATCTCCCTGTTGATAAATTATATTCTGCAAATGATGCGAAATATTTGCTGAAAAATCAATTAGACCATGAATTAAATATTGACGTTCAAAGAGAAGTTTACCGTGAATTGCTAAAAGAAAACCCAGGCATCAATCCAACTGATTTCTTAAAAGGATACCAATCAGTTCCAAGCAAGGCTCATGAAGCCAGGAAAAATGAGAGAGTTATACAAATTGGAATGAACCAAATGCCTTCACCGCAAACTCTAAATGACCTTGTGCAGTCCACAAGAATTAATATTGCATATAGAATTTAACCAAGCAGTTTTCCAATCAAAGGATTTTTTGTCCTCATTTTGTCATAATTGTGGCCGAGCAAAATTGTTACACTTTCAATAACAAGATCTGCTTTCTTGAAATTTTGGCTTGCGCTTAGCTTATGCGGAATGGCTATGCAGTAAATGCCTGCTGATTTTGCCGCTCCTACTCCAGATTCTGAATCCTCGACAGCAACACATTCAGTTGGCTGCAGATTCATTTTTCTAAGAGCTGCCTTATATAGGTCAGGAGCTGGTTTAGTTTCCCTTGCATCTTCTTTTGAAGTAACTGTTTCGAAAAACGAGAATATTCCTGCATATTGAAGAGTGCTTACAACTTCCTTTCTTGGCGAGCTTGAAACAACTCCAATTGATAAGTGGTTTTTCTTTAGCTTGGTTAAAAATTCAACAATTCCTTCCATAGGTTTGATCGATCTTATCAGGCCAAGGTAAACATTTGTCTTTTGCTCGACAATTTCCTCTTTTGATAATTCAGTTTTGGTCATCGATATCAAGTCTTCAGCGACTTTAGTATTCCCGATTCCAACATATTTGTGAAAGAATTCCGGCGGCAAGCTGGCACCCATAAAATGAGCGACTTCAGACCATGCTTTGCAATGCAAAGGCTCTGAATCAACCAATATTCCATCCATGTCCAGAAGTGCTGCTTGTATGACCATACTCTTGGGATGATGAGCTTATTTGTAAAGGTTGTGAAAATTTTTATAGTTTGTAGAATTAAACAATAGAATGATAGTATCTCAATACTTTCCTGCAAAAGGAATAAGTTATGAATTTGGGCCGTTGGGACTTGTTACAAATACCACAGAAACTTTTTCATTATTAAAGCTTGCACCAACAGGAGATTTGGAAGTAATTATTTCTGGCCAAAAAAGTGTAGGAGATCTTGCCCAAACATTTTCCAAGTTATTCATTTCAACTAATGAGCCTTTTAATTATTCGATTAATCCTAATTTGGGTGTTAGACTTGTTGTTAATGAAAATGAAGGTGGAAGCAGTTACAATCCTCTTTCTCCTTTGTCAGGTCCTCAATTTAAGGAATTCATAAGTAACCTATATGGAAACACCTTGATTCAGATGGAATTAAGAGACAGAAAAAACTTGCAATAATTATTTCACAGTAACGCTCTTAGCTAGATTTCTAGGCTTGTCTGGGTCGCATCCTCTTTCAATTGCAAGATAGTATGCAAGCAATTGGACAGGCAAAATCATCGCGATCGGGTCAGCCCACTGTAATGATGGAACTTTGAAAAAGGTGTCAAAGAGCTGGTTGTTTTCCTGGTTTACGCCAATGATGTAACCGCCTCTGCTTTTTACTTCCATCGCGTTGCTTAATATCAGATGCTTTGTATTTTCGGTCGTGAAAACAATTACAGGCACTCCTTTTTCGATTAGGGCAATTGATCCGTGCTTTAATTCTCCGCCCGCAAATCCTTCCGCATGAATATAACTTACTTCTTTTACTTTCAATGCGCCTTCAAGCGCAGATGGAAATGCGAGATCTCTTCCAATCAAGAACATGTCTTTTGATTTTGCAATTTTTTTGGCAAGCTCTTTTGCCACTGGCTCATTTTCCAAAATAACTTTTTCAACAGATCCTGCCGCTTTCAAAATTAATTTTCTTCCCTCATCTTGTTTTCCTGCAGATGAGAATGCGAGCAAAAGCAAAATCGCAAGCTGCGATGTATAACTTTTAGTCGACAAAACACAGATTTCCGGCCCTGAATTCATTAAGATAGTGACATCTGCCATTCTCATTAGAGTTGAGCCCATTACATTGACAATCGCAACAATCTTGACGCCTTTTGATTTGGCGACTTTTACAGCGTCAATTAAATCAGCAGTCTCTCCCGACTGGGAAACAGCAACCATCAGTGTTTTCTCGGTTAAAAAATCTTTATAGTTTCTAAATTCAGAAGCTATTACTAAATTTACATGCTTTTTTGAAATCTCAGAAAAAACGTATGAAGCAGAAACGCAGGCATTATAGCTTGTTCCAGCGCCAACAAAAAAAACTCCAAAAGCGTTTTTTATCATTTCAGTTACTTTGTCAATAACCGCAGGATCCTGCTCGATTGCTTTTTTTACACTCCAGGTCTGCTCATTAATTTCTTTTAGCATAAAATGAGGATAGTCTCCTTTTTGCGCTTGTTCCATGCTCCATGAGACATGCTCAGGCTCTCGAATTATTTGCGAGCCAGTAACATAACTGTAAATTTTTGGGTCGCTGTTAATTATCGCCATCTCGCCGTCATTTAAATAGATGACCTCTCGTGTGGAATCCAAAAATGCAGGGACATCGCTTGCAAAAAAAGATTCATCAACTCCTTTCCCAATAACTAAAGGAGAGCCGTTTCTTGCCCCAGCTAAAGCGCCGCTTGTTTTGTCAAGCGCAACTAAAGCAAAGCTCCCTTCAATTCGCTGGATTGTTTTCATGACAGCATCCTTGAAAGAATTTCCTTCTTTGACAAAATGCTCAATCAAGTGCGGGATAATTTCAGTGTCAGTTTGTGAAATGAATCTATACCCTCTCTGTTCCATCTCCTCCCTTAATTCCTGGTAATTCTCAACAATTCCATTATGGACAACTGCAATTTTTCCAGACATTGATAATTGAGGATGAGCATTAAATCGAGTTACGCCTCCATGAGTTGCCCATCTAGTATGGCCCAAAGCAAGGTGGGCGCTAGAGATCGGTACTTCCTGCCTCTCTAGCTCGCCAATCTTGCCGGTGTTCTTTATTATTTTGAGAGTGCTGTCATCTAGTCCTGCAATGCCCCAGGAATCATATCCGCGGTATTCTAGTCTTTTGAGTCCTTTTAGAACTATCTCGACTCCATCCTTCTTCCCCTTATATCCAATAATGCCGCACATGAGATTCCTTTTTAAGGAATTATATATAAAAGGGTTACTAATATTTTATTACCAGCATTATAAAAAAAACTATAATAGATTGCAATCATTAAGATTATATTTGAGGATCAAATCCCATTACTTATGTCAAATTTAACTCCATATCCTGAATACCAAGAAGTAGGGGATATTCTTGTAGTTGGCACCCACCATACTTTTAACGATTCGCTAATGGTTGAAGAGCTTCTTGACAGAGTTTCTGACAGAGACTATTTGATGATACAAGGAAGAAAGGAAGAAAGGAATTTTTTAGAAGGGGCGGATAAGGTTCTAATCAATCGCATTGGCCCTGCTTATTTTCTTGATGAGTATCACCAAGAGGAATTTGTAAAAGCTATGAAAGCTAAAGGGCTTTCGTTAAATGAAATTGTTTTTTATGAAGCTCTTAGTGAGACAACTTTAGGTATTATCAGAACCAAATTAGAGATGGGAAAAAATACTGAAAATTTTGATGATATTACAATTGGAGATGGTAAATTCGATTTGGTTGGAGAAAATGCTTTTTATTTTGTACAAACAGTTTTCATGGGACCAGATTCAAAGAAATGGCAGGGAATTATAACTCCAATAGATGCCTGGAATTCTTATAAGGACACAATGCTAGCTCTTTCAGATGAAGGATATTCTGAAGATTTAAAACATATTTTCAGATCATGGATGAATTTTACAAATGCAGTAAGCAGCCATGAAATTTACCAGCCAAAAGTTGGAAGGCTTTTTGCAGAGCATGGCGGCAAACCTGTACTGTCTATTGGCAAAATGCATTTTAACGGAATGGTCAACTACTTGCAAGGTAAAACGTTTGAATCGCCAACATGGGAGCATTACCTTTCAAACGAGGCATCCGATTTAGCTAGGCGTATTAAATCGGTTTAGACATTAGAAGCATTTAAAAAAAGCAATTTTATGGGTTTATTGTGCCAAAACCATTCCAATATCCAGAGCGTGCTTTAGATGAAGCTCCTGCAGAACCAGAGCCTAATGTTGGGCCAAAAGTTCTTTACGGAATGTTAACAATTGGAGTCTTGTTAGCAATCGGCACTGCGTTTTACATGCAATTTGAGAAGTGGTCGTTTGTTGATTCATTATTTTTCTCAACCGAAACAATAACAACAGTTGGTTATGGCGAAAGAAGGCCCACAACTGATTTTACAAAATTATTTACGACAGGCTATATTCTTGTAGGAGTTGGAATCGCACTATATGTGCTTTCATCAGTTGCCGCAGAAATAATTAAGGAAAGGGAAATGCAGTTTCTTGACAGGTACCAAAAAGGAAACTTAAAGCACATAGGACACATTGGAAAACACATTAAATTTGCAGCGGGAAAATTCGCTTACGAAAAAGAGCATTTAGTTGACGATCCTGAAGGAAAGGAAAAATAATTCATTCTTTTCGCAAATTCTTCGAAGATTTTTGGTAAAGGCATATAAATCTTCTCTCGTCGATTAATTTCATGAAAATCGCACTAACCATCTTAACTTTTTTAGTTGCAGTGAACGTTGTCTCAGCGCAGGTTTTGATTACAGAAGTCTATTACGACCCTGTTGCAACTGAAACCGGCGGAGAGGCTGTTGAAATTTACAATGCGGGAAATTACACAGCAGATATTGGCGGCTTGACTATCAAAACTAAAAGCTCCGCCGCAGACCTCACAATCCCCACAGGCACGACGCTTCAGGCCAGGAAATATTTCTTGCTTGCCGACTCAGGTTGGAATCAATCCAAGGATAACCCTCTTTGGCCTGAAGCTAATTATGAAGAGGCCATGACTTTGACAAATTCAGATGCAGGCTTGGCCTTGATGAATGGATCAGTAATCCTTGATGCAGTGGGTTGGGGAAGCTCTTCATCTGAATTATTCATGGGAACTCCACATACAGGCGCATCTTCTGGAAGCAGCCTACAAAGAGTTTTTACTGATAATTTCCAAAACACAAACAATAATTTAGCTGATTTTTTTGCGGCATCGCCTGATTTTAAGAATTATGTTGCGCAGTCAGCAGGAAATTCTGGAACATTCATTGACATCATAATAAATATTTCAGCTTCAGATGAAATAAACTCATTTAGTGTCATTGAAGACGACCTAAGCGATGAAGGAACTCAAATTGCTCCGTTCCCAGGACAAGACAGAATCATTCAATCAGAGATTTTTGCTAAAGGAAATGGCCAGATGACTGTTTTCTTTGACGGGCAGACATTTTATGGAGTAAATGTTTCAAGCCAAAATGGGATGACAAAATATATTGTTAATATCTCGCTCCCATATTACAGGCCCGCTGGAAATTACGCCATGATAGCAAACTTTGGAGAAGTAACATTATCAAAAAACATAACTGTTCTTGGGCTCGTTGCAATAAATCTAAACGAGACAAAGTTCGAGTCAAATGGCAAAGGATCGACTTCAATTAAAGTAAAAAACATTGGAAATTCACAATTGGATTTGGAATTAAAGCCATCCCATTTTCAGTCAAAGAATTTCTCGATAAATTCATCGAGCCTTTCTTACAAAATCCAGGATTTCCAGGGAATTTTTAGCTCCACTCCCGAAATGATCGACTTGGATCTTGAGCCAACCTCATTTGGAACGCTGGAATTATTCCTGAATGTCGCTGGAGCTCCAGCAGGTGTTTATTCAGGAAAGCTTGAGGTCGTGGGGCTTGGATGAAAGCAAAATTATTGATCGGATTATTTTTCCTTTTTTTGATTCCATTCAGTTTTGGTGCGGGATTAGGAGTTTCCCCAGCAGAGCTTGGATGGAATTCAAGAGAATGGAAAGAAGTTATTGTTTATAATCCAGCTGATGAGCCGATAAAATTCGAGATTTATTCGAAGAATCCAGTTTTCGAATTTTCCCAAAAGCAGGCAACTGTTAATCCAAAGGGATCTTTCAAGGTGCTGGTAAGGCCTTCGTCGAACTCAATTGATGAGCGGATTTATCTATCGCTTGCAGATTCGCACGATCAAAGTGCAGCAGTTTCAGTTCGAACAAGCATGGTAAAATCCAGCATACCCCCAATTACAGGGAGCATTATTGGAGTGGCCTCGATTGTGCCAGCAGCCATCGCTTTCATAGTCATTATAGGGGCAATTATTGTTTATCTTGCAGTAAGGCAACTTTAGCAGGAAACATTAAATATCTTGCAGAAATAATGAATTGATGAAACACTTTGATTTTAGGATTCCGTATCAAGCAGGAATTCTAACCTTGATTTCTTTTCTTCCTTTATTTGGATTCGAATTGCTTAGGAATGAAAATAAGCTAAGCTTATCGCTTGCAGGACTTTATTCATTTACAGTAATTGCATCCACAATTGTTTCCATTATTTTCTTTTATGGCTTTTTTGCTTTGGGCAACAAAGAAAGGCTGGAGCCATTAAAATTATCATCAGTTTTGATGATGATTTTTTCAGTTTTGTCGAGCATTTATACAATAGGGTTAATTTACAATAAAGTTTTGGAGTCAAATCCAATTATTCCTGGAGCCATTCTTGTAATCGCTGGCGCAGTAGAATTATTTTTTAGCTATTCACTGTTCAGTTTACAGGAAAATTATAGCGAGGCAAAAGGGGCTGCAAATTGGGGGATCATTCTTGGAATTTCTTACATGACTTATTTCTTAAGCTTCATCGGTTTGCTGCTATTAATACCAGTCTATTGGAAGAGAGTTAAATTAATGCATGAGGCTGGCGAAGATTAAATTTTCATGTAGCAAAAAATCAGGTCAAAAGGCATAATTGATTCCTTAACTATTCTCTCGGTGATTTCGCTTTCGCCATAATAATGCGCAATTGAATCCATAAAGAATTGGAGCAAAAGAATTTTCTTTTTTGTTATCGACATCATTAGCCCAAATGACGACTGGTTTTTAAGATTCATAAAATGCATTTCAAGCTTTTGCTTAGTCGCTTGTCGGTCCCATAAAGTTAAAAAATATTCATGAAGCTTTTGCTTGGCTTCAAAACTTAATTTCTTTTTTGGGATTTCAGAAATCAAAAAAGTTTTTTCATCATTGTCTTTTTTGAAAACAAGTTTATCATCCCTGATGCTAAAATAATAGCATTGGTTGTTTGAAAAATCAATGCTTTGATACGGTCTTGAATGTGATCCAAAAAACATTTTGGGATTGTAAAACGGATCCTGCTTGAATTCCCTTCGCTTGAATTCTTTGATAGAATTTGTCATAAACTGCTCATCGTTTGATCTCTTTAAACATCCAGAAATTTTTGCCCTTTCCTTCTCAAATGAGTCAAGCACGTCCCAAAAATGCTCAAAATATTCAATATTTTTTATCTCGTCAACTGCTAAATTCCAGCTTTCATTGACTGAATTTTGCCTGTCAAGCAGGTCTTTTAGCATCGAATGCAATGCCTCTGCCTGGTATGCATTTTTATCGCCGATAAATTCATGTGTTAAGAAAGTCTTGACCATTTCAGCATAATCGACTTCGTTTTCTTCTGAATAATAATTGTTCATAACAGATTTGCACCCATATGTAATGTCAATTTTTACCTTGGTTGGCGAAATTGGGACAATTTTGAAAGGAAATAGCCTGCATACAGATGGCCTATGCTCATAAATTGTGCATTTTTTTTCATCCGATAAAAAAAGGCAGGGGTCCTTGTCGCTTCCTTTCAATCGATTGGAAGTTTTTCCTTCATCATTTACAAAAACTTCTGAAAATCCTATTTTGCCAATATTTTCGATTCGCAATAATTCGGGCTTTGAAACTTCCACATTTGACGACGTACATGAATATCCGCACATCGAGCATTTGAATTTCAGGCTTTGGTCAAATGTAGTTTCCCAATTTATTGTCTGGCCATTTATTTCAATTTGCCCAGAATACGGATTCATCAAAATCTAGAAGCTGGCTTGTTAATAATTATTGCGTTAGCGCCCAAGGACAGTGAAAATAACAAACAAGAAATATATTGGGATGAGTGCAGCTCCCCATATTTTTGACCCTGTTTTGAGATATAAGATCGCTGCAAATGGGGTTAAAACAAAAAATGGGAGCATTAAAAGTGTTGATGGATCAAACGGCGGGAAAGGATTGATTGCTGAGGCTAGCCCAAAAATAAAAAGAATGTTTGTTATGTTGCTTCCAACTAAATTTCCAAGAGCTAATCCAAAATGGGAGTTCCTGGCAGCTTGAATTGTCACAATGAATTCAGGGAGTGTTGTTCCAAGAGTTACTAATAATGCGCTGACAATTGATGTTGCTATGCCAAATTCCATTGAAATTTTTTTCACAGACTCAACTGCAAAAGTCGAGCCTAGAAGCAAAAAGAAAAGCGAAATTGCAAGAATAATGAAAGGCTTTCTCGAATCGCCAATATTAGTTTTTTTAATTATTTCTCTATGCGCCTTAACTTTTGAAATTTCATACATATAGACTCCAAAAAAGACCAAGAGGATTATCCCTTCCATTCTGGATAGTCCATCAATCATTAGCACAACAGCAAAGATTGTTGTCATCGCCATTATGACACCCTGGACAAACCATTCTTCTTTTTTGATTTGGACTTTTGAAATTGCGACGCCTATCCCTAAAATTAAAGTGATATTTACGATATTGCCGCCAATAATCGTTCCTTGGGAAACGCCTGGCTCATTAAGAAAAGAGGCAGTTATCGAGGTAAACAATTCAGGCAGTGACGTTCCTATTGCCAAAACAATTAGCCCAATCATAAAATTTGAAATTCCAAAGCGCTTTGAAATTCGCACAGCTGCTTTAACCAAAAACTCGCTGCTTTTGTAAATAACAAGTAAAGATAAAAAAAGAGTTAAAAAATCTATAAGCATCCATAAAAATATGGATTTTTCGCTTTATTAATGTTGCTTACGCGTCGTAATAAAGCTGGAACTCCCACGGATGCGGCCTTAGCCTGATTGGGTCTATTTCCTTGTTTTTCTTGAAATCTATCCAGGCATCGATTACATCCTTTGTGAATACATTGCCCGCAAGGAGAAATTCATGGTCTTGCTCAAGTGCTTCAATTGACTCGCTTAATGATCCAGGAACGCTTCTGACTCGCTTGGCATCCTCGCCTTCCAATTTGTAAATGTCCTTATCCAATGGCTCGCCTGGATCAATTTTCTTTTTGATCCCATCTAAGCCAGCCATTAGCATTGCTGAAAATGCAAGATATGGATTGCATGTCGGGTCTGGAGTCCTAAATTCAATTCTTTTTGCCTTTTCAGATTCCGAATACATCGGCACCCGTATCGCTGCGCTCCTGTTTCGCTTGGAATAAACCAGATTGACTGGAGCTTCAAATCCAGGAACTAATCTTTTATAGGAATTTGTAGTCGGAGCAATAAACGCGCATAATGCAGGTGCGTGATGAAGCAATCCACCGACGAAATGCAGTGCCATTTGGCTTAATCCCGCATATCCTTCTTTGTCATAAAAAAGATTCTTTCCGCCTTTCCACAAGCTCATATGAGTGTGCATCCCCGACCCATTGTCGTTAAACAATGGTTTTGGCATGAATGTCGCTGACTTTCCATTTCTAGACGCTACATTTTTTACAATGTATTTATACATCATCACTTGGTCAGCCATCCTTAACATCGATCCAAACCTCATGTCAATTTCGCATTGCCCGGCAGTGGCAACCTCATGATGGTGGCATTCCACATGGATTCCAGCCCTCATTAAGGATTCAACAATTTCATTTCTTAATGACTGCAAGCTGTCAGTTGGAGAGACTGGAAAATATCCTTCCTTGTATCTTGGCTTGTATCCAAGATTATTTTCTTCAGACCCCGAATTCCAGCTTCCCTCTTTAGAATCTACATAGTAATAGCCGCAGTTTTCTTTTTGGTCAAATCTAACCGAATCAAATATAAAAAATTCAAGCTCGGGGCCAAAATAGGCAACATCTGCAATTCCTAATTGCTTAAGGTATGCTTCGGCTTTTTGTGCAACCCATCTTGGATCCCGAGAAAACATATCTCCAGTTTCAGGATCTTTCACAGACCCGATAACTGATAAAGTATCATTTGAAAATTGGTCGATAAATCCTGTTTTTGAGTCAGGTATCAAAAGCATGTCGCTTTCAAAAATTTCCTTGAATCCCCTAATTGAGCTTCCGTCAAACCCAAATCCTGCCTGCATGCTTCCCTCATCAAATTCCTCAATTGGGACAGTGAAATGCTGCCATGTTCCTGGAAGGTCAATGAATTTCAGGTCAACAAACTTGACCTTGCCAATTTCATTTTTCATCTCTGCAGCATATTTTGCTTTCGCAGTATGCTGGGGTTCTTTCTTTACTAATTCCATAATTTCAGCCGAAGTCATATACATACCTCCACAAACAAGTTTGTGTTGAATTTTTCTTCGTCAAAATTTATTATATATTTTTATGATTAAAAATTATACATTTGTTAATAAAAAAAGATTATTTTAAATATACGTAAAATTTTAGCAAACAAAACAGTAAAAAAGTGAACATATGCAAATCGATGGCACTGACAAAAAAATAATTAACATAATTATCGATAACTCGAGACTCTCACTTCGCCAAATCGCTAAAAAAGCCAAAGTTTCAGTTGTTACTGTAATGAATAGGATGAAAATTTTGGAAAAGCAAGGCATAATAAAAAAATTCAGCGCAAAAATTGATTATGAAAAAGCGGGCTTTGATGTTGAAGTCCTAATTGAAATCAGAATATCAAAGGGCAAGCTCTTTGAAGTTGAAAACAAAATCGCAACACACCCAAATGTGTTTGCCGTCTATGATTTGACAGGATCATTTGACTGCCTAATTCTCGCAAGGTTTCAAAACAGGAGGCAAATGGATTCATTCCTAAAGAAAATCCAAACCTATGAATTCGTCGAGCGAACAGAAACAAAATTCATTCTAAATACAATCAAAGAAGAGAATATTGGAGTTTAAAGATAATTTTTTCAGAATATGGTAAAAATAATTTGTCCTCCAGGCCGGACAGGCTATGCTTAGACATCCAGCAATTCCATGGCCACCGCGGCCAGGAGCGGTAATATATTTTCTAAAAAATTTCACTTAACTTTTGGCTGCTGTTGTGTTGTGCAGTGCAAAGTTCCAAGCCCATGCACCATTGCAGTGCAATTGATTGGAAATATTTTCCTGCCTGGAAAGCAGCTCTTGATTATTGCAAGCGCCTTTTCATCATTTTCATGCCCAAAAACAGGAACAGCGACTGTCTCGTTTCCAATGTAAAAGTTAGCGTAGCTTGCAGGAAGCCTTCCATGCGAATCAGCAACAACTCCAGGCATTGGAAGCTTTATTACATTCAAATTCCTTCCTTCATTGGTTTTAATTTTGGTCAGCAATTCAAAATTCTTTTTTAGGATTTTGTAGTTCTTGTCCTTCTTGTCCTCTTCAAAGCAGCATAAGACAGTGTTTTCATTGACAAATCTCGCAATGTCATCAATATGGCCATCAGTGTCATCGCCTTCAACACCTTCTTTTAGCCAGATGACCTGCTCAATGTTTAGATATTCCTTTAATCTTTGCTCAATTTGAGTTTTTGTCATTGAAGGATTCCTGTTTTTATTCAAGAGGCATTGTTCGGTTGTCATGACAATTCCATTTCCATTGACATCAATTGACCCGCCTTCAAGCACCATTTTTGCATCGAATTTTTCAAGGTTCAAGTGAGTGTTCATTTCATGCGGGATTTTATTGTCTGCAAGCAGATCCTCATACTTATTTCCCCACGCATTGAATGTCCAGTTTACAATCGCAATTTTTCTATCCTTGACAACAAAAGTTGGTCCATAATCCCTAATCCATGCATCGACATTTTTTATTTTGAAAAATTCAATTTGCGTGACATTTATTCCAGCATCCCCTAGCAGCATTTCTACTCGGGCCTGTGTTTTAGCGTCGTTGACTAGAATCCTTACAATTTGCCCTTCATGTATTGCTTCAACAAATTTGATATAAGTTTGCTCGACTTCATTTACAAGTCCAGGCCAGGTAATTTCATTGTGCGGCCAGGAAATCCAAACTGCCTCCTGCTCTTCCCATTCTGCAGGCATTCGATAACCTTCATCAATAGGAGTGCTCATTTTGTCAAGCCTCCGTAGGTTTTTGGCTTTCTGTTTCTTAGGAATCCCCAGCCATCTTGAGAAACTTCGATTAATGACAAATCAATTTCAGCGACGAGAACTTCCTCTTTTGTTGATGATGCCCTTGCAACAACTTCTCCAAACGGATCAGCGATAAAAGATCCACCCCAAAATGTCATCTTGCCCTCTTTTCCAACTCGATTGACACCTGCTGTAAAAATTCCATTTACAGAAGCATGCCCTCGCATTGCGTTTTCCCATCTTTTAGCTGAGAATGGCTCAGCTTTTTTCATTTCGGGGAACCAGCCAATTGCTGTTGGATAAAATATCATTTGGACTCCGTTTAGAGCATGCAATCTTGCTGGCTCAGGAAACCATTGGTCATAGCAGATTAATGGTGCAGATTTCATTCCCCCTGCTGTGAAGTTAACATAGCCCAAATCGCCTGGCGAGAAATAATATTGCTCATAATAATTAGGATCATGTGGAATGTGCACTTTTCTGTATTTAGAAATTTGATTTCCCATTGGATCAAAAATTAAAGTTGTGTTGAAATATTTTCCATCAGCAGATTTCTCATAGAATGATCCGCCGATCAGATGAATTGAATTCTTTTTTGCCTGCTCAGATAAAAATTTGGAAGTTTTTCCAGGAATTGGCTCTGCCATTTCAAAATTCTTTTTCTCTTCAGTTTGAGCAAAATATTGTGTAGCAAACAATTCCTGCAAACAAACTACCTTCGCTCCCTTTTTTGCAGCTTGAGAGATGAATTTCGCAGTTTTTTCCAGATTTGCATCAATATCCTTTGACACTTTTGTCTGGATTAATCCAACTTTGACCATTCAATAACCCTTATTGAGATCTATTTAAATTTTTCAGTTTTATTTAAGCAAGGCCAATGATATTCCTGCAAGAAATCGTGTTGCTAAATCTTCAGCTCCATCTTTTTTCAAAAGATAAACTGTAGCCAGGGCAGAAACAGCAGAAGAATCAGTTACATCTTCAATTGTCATTTGATATGGAAGGGCTCCATCTTGTTTTATTAAATTCAACCTGCAATAAATCTGATTTTGAGGAGAGTCGTGGGACCCGACAGTTAATGATAATGACGTCTTTCCAATTTTTTCTAAAAGCTCTGTAATATCAGGAAGGATAGTTCTAGCCATCCCCATTCCGAATTGCGCAGATGGTAGATATTGTGGACAGTCCCAGAATGCATAGTAATCATTGATACTTTCAATCGTTCTAACCATGATAGCAATTTTTTCTTCAAACAATAAAAACTTTTGCTAGAAATCCAAAATCCTTATTTATTATAATAAAGATTTCCAGAACTCCTTTGCTCTCTGTCCAGCTGGGAATCTTCCTTGTTGATTCTTGGCCTTTGCGATTCATGGTCCCGTCGAAGAGTTATGCCAAGTCCAGAAAGGAACTTATTCATTCCTTCTTCCATATTAAATGGCCCTTCAACATTGCCTGACTCTGCAGGAACTCCTGTAAAGACAACAAGCCCATCGGATAAATAATCAATAAAAAGCAGGTCGTGGTCAACTATAAACGCTGATTTCCCTCTTAACTCCATTTGCTCCCTAATTATTTTTGAAACAATCAATCTTTGCTCAACATCAAGATATGCGGATGGCTCGTCCATCAAAAACAAGTCAGCATCCTGTGACAAGCACCTAGCTATTGCCACTCGCTGCAATTCTCCTCCAGATAATTCGTTTAATTTGCTTTCCATCAATCGATCAATTCCAAGCGGCTTGACTAATGCGTTTGAATATTTCTGCATCGCATCCTGCAGGACTGCTTCGACTGTTTGTTCAGATTCCCCAAAAATATATTGGGGCTTGTATGAAACTTTTACTGATGTTGAAACTTCTCCTTCTGATTTCGTGACTCCTGCTAAAATTTTGATGAAGCTTGTTTTTCCAATTCCATTTTCTCCTAAAACGCCATAAACGGTATGGTCAGCAAGCATACCTTTTTCAGAGGTCAGGTTGAATTTTCCAAGCTTGGCTTTAATTCCTGACCAGGAGATTAATTCTCTTGTTTCTTTTCTTCTAAATGTCTGCCTGCCAGAGAATTTTATCTGGTTGTCTCTGAATCTGACATTTTCTTCCTTCAAATAGCCATCAAGATAAACATTGATAGCAACTCTTGTTGGCTTTGGCTGGCTTACTACACCATAAGCTGCTTCCTCGCCATACATCAAATGAATTTGATCGGCAGTGTGGTCAAGCACAATCAAATCGTGCTCAACTAAAAGAACTGCTGTCTCTTCATTCGCAAGTGATTTGATAAATTTGCTTATCTTGACTCTTTGTTTTATGTCAAGGTATGAAGTAGGCTCGTCAAAGATATACAAGTTAGCTTTCCTTAAAACGCATGCCGCTATCGCGACTCTTTGCAATTCTCCGCCTGAAATTTCATTTAAGTTCGAATTGACAAATTTAGTTAGCTCTAATTCCACGATAATTTTTTCATACTCCCCTTTTTCGTCTACTTTTTTCAATAAATCCCCAACTGTTCCAGAAGTTGACTTTGGAATTAAATCAACAGCCTGCGGCTTATAAACTGCTTTTATTTTTCCATCCCTTAATTTTTCAAAAAAATTCTGCGCCTCTGTTCCCTTATAGAATTTGATCAAGTCATCAATTGTAGATTGCTCTCCTGAGAAATTTCCAAAATTTGGCTTCAAAACACTTGCAAGAATTTTAAGTGCAGTGCTTTTTCCAATTCCGTTTTTTCCAAGAACTCCAACAACTTTTCCAAACGCGGGTGTTGGCAAATTAAAAAGCCTAAATCCATTGTCATCAATGTATTGGTGCACAGGAGGCTTGTCTAGCATCTCAGGCAAATTGATAATATGGATTGCTCCAAATGGGCATCTTTTTGGGCAGATCCCGCAGCCCGTGCATAAATTAGCATGAATGAAAGCTTTGCCATCCACTCCTTCAACTATACAGTCCGAGCCAGTTCGGTTTACAGGGCACAATCTAGCGCACAAGTAATTGCCGCACCGGTCAGGGTGGCATTTCTCTTTTTCAATAACAGCTATACGCACCATTGGAGTCGAGGAAATAGGGTGGTTTAAAAACGTTTACAGAAAAACTCATACTTGCAAAGTTCGACCTTTATTCCAGAAAGTTGTTATATCATCCCGTTGAATGAGTTTAATTGAGGTTTATGGAAGATGAGCTGATTTCAAGGCTGTCTGAAATTGTTGAACCGCATATTCTTGACAAATTGATAGAAAATTTTGACGAATTATTGACCTCCCCAACTCCCATTTATTCCCTAGCCGAATTCTTTGAGAACAATTTAACTGGTTTCGAATGGAATGAATCATATGTAAGGGTGCTTGAAATTATTTATGAGCAAAGAAAATACAATAATCTTTAAATAAGCCCTTTTTACACCAACTACATAATTTTTAGGGGGAGATCATGACACAGCAATACCAGCCAATTTTCATTCTTCCGGAAGGAAGCACTAGGAGTTCAGGAAAGAGCGTTCAAAGAAATAACATCGCAGCAGCTAAGGCTGTAGCTGAAACAGTAAGAAGCACTTTGGGCCCAAAGGGTATGGACAAGATGCTAGTTGATTCTTTAGGTGACATCGTTGTCACAAATGATGGAGTAACAATTCTTGAGGAAATAAAAATCGAGCATCCAACAGCAAAGATGATTGTTGAAGTCGCCAAAACCCAGGAAAATGAAGTTGGCGATGGTACAACAACTGCCGTTGTTATTGCTGCAGAGCTTTTGAAAAACGCTGAAGACTTGCTTGACAAGGACATTCACCCAACTGTTCTTTCAAAAGGGTATAGGTTAGCTGCTGAAAAAGCCCTTGAAGTCTTGAATAAAATCGCTGAGCCTGTCGACCAGAAAAATCAGTCTATGGTTTTCAAGAAAATTGGCGTTACAGCTATGACTGGAAAGGCTGCTGAGCAGGAAAGGGAGCTTCTTTCAGAGATTGTTGTTAAAGCAGTAACTAAGGTATCCGAAGGGACTTCAATTGATTCTGACAATATTAAAATCGAAAAGAAAGTCGGCGGATCTGTTGATGAAACCCAATTAATCGAGGGAATTTTGCTGGACAAAGAAAGAGTCCATCCTTCAATGCCGCAAATTATCAAGAACGCAAAAATCGCGTTAGTTGATTCACCTTTGGAAGTAAAGGACACAGAAACAGATGCAAAAATTTCAATCACATCCCCAGACCAGATTCAAGCCTTCCTATCAATGGAAGAAAGAATCCTTAGGGAAAAAGCAGAAAAGGTAATCAAGTCTGGAGCAACCGTCTTATTTTGCCAAAAAGGAATCGAGGATCTTGCGCAGCACTTCCTTGCTAAAAAAGGAATTTATGCTGTTAGAAGAGTTGGCGAAGATGACATGAAAAAGCTTGCAAAGGCAACAGGCGCCACAATTGTAAATAATTTAGATGACCTAACTGCAAGCGATTTTGGCTTCGCTGGAATTGTCGAGGAAGTAAAAATCGGCGATGAAAAAATGACATCAGTCAAGGAATGCAAGAATCCAAAAGCAGTCACAATTTTAGTTAGAGGCGGAACCAGTCATGTAATTGATGAAGTCAAGAGAGCTTTGGAAGACGCAATTGGCGACATCTCAGCTGTCATGAGAAATTCAAAAGCTGTCGGCGGCGCTGGCGCTGTTGAAATTGAAGTTTCAAGACAGCTTAACAAGTATGCTGATTCATTATCAGGAAGAGAGCAGCTTGCAGTCAAAGCATTTGCTTCCGCAATGGAAGTAATTCCAAGGACCCTTGCAGAAAATGCAGGGCTTGATCCAATCGATGTGCTAACAGAATTGAAAGCAGCTCACGATAAAGGAGAGAAGTGGGCTGGAATCAATGTTTTCACAGGAAAAGTAATGGATTCCTGGAAGCAGGGAGTAATCGAGCCTCTTGCGATTAAAACGCAGGCAATTAGCTCAGCTTCAGAAGTCGCTGTAATGATTTTAAGAATCGATGACATGATCGCTTCTGGAAAATCATCTGGTCCTCCAGGAGGAATGCCTGGCGGCATGCCTGGAATGGGCGACTATTGATGTTTGAATTTCTTGAGAAGTTCGCTGCGCCTTTTGCCGCGCTGGACTTGCTTAGCGGCTTTTTGATTGTTTTTGGGCCGACCATTCCAAAAGGATTTCTTATAGCAGTTGGAATTTATCTGATTGCAAAAGGCGGATTTTATTTCATCACAAAAAGGCTTGTAAGTGGATTTGATATTTTAGTTGGAATTTATGCTTTGATGATCGCTAACATGGGTTTTTACCATTTATTCTTGAGTGTTCTTTCGCTAATTTATCTTTCAACAAAATCCTTGGTGGGAATCCATTAATCTGAATTGCCTCCGAAAACTATATAAGAGGGATATAGAAGTATTCTCTTAAGAGGATGGAAGACGAATACGAAGAAATTGACAAGCTTAGGCACGAGCTTGCTGGAAGAAAGGAGCTAAAGATTTCTAACGAAGATTTATACTCAAGCGTCAAAGCATTATCCACTCAAATAATCCAGCTGACTGAAGTTTTCAAGATGGCGATTACACAAATGACCAATGAAGACGATGCAATGCAAAAAATTGCTGTTCAGCTAGACATGCTTTTAAAAAATGACCAAGATCTGGCAAAAGGCCTTTTGCTTGTTTTAGAAATAGAAAAAGACAGAAGAGAGATGAAAGTCGACCAGCAGCTGCCTTTGAGAAGGCCAAGGCCAAGAAGAAGGCTTGATGGCAGGCAAATGCCGGCTGCCCCACCGCTTCCAGCAGAGCCCGAGGAAGTCGAGCTTGAGTTTCCAGAAGACAATCCCGAAAAGATGAATTTCTAATGTCCTCGCAAAGAGTTGTCAGGTTCACAAGAATCCTTGCACAGCAATACAAGCCATACATAAATGAGTCCGAAGTTCTTAAAGAGACTGTCAAAGAGCTTGAAAAGCCAAAGAAAAAGCCGCACCATAACAAAATAAATGATATTTTGGAGCTTCACAAAAGGCTCAATAAAATCAGAGTAGCGATAAAAGATATTGAGTCCAAAAATCCAGAGGACGTTCTGCTGAAAAAATTAAAGCAAAGATACCAGCACATTGACAAGCTGATAATCAAGAAATTGAAAGCTGAGTGATTTTGATTTGAATTAAGTTTATGCAGCTAATTCTTGGCCTGTCCGGCCCGAGAACTAAAAATTAAAGAAATGTGTTCGCACTAATTACTTATGCGTATACCAAAAGATCATTTCATCGCCAGCTTTATGGTCGAACCTGCAGAATCCAAATCTCTCAAACTGGATTACATCGCCCTCTTTCAAGTGCGAAGCTTCTGGCTCAGTTAGCCCGGAAACAAGCTCGCCATCAGGCATCAAAACTTTTGCTGGAATCAATCCTTCCTGGACTGGAAGCCAGTGGATTATTCTTTTTCCATGCTTTTTGTATTCCTCAACTTCTGTTGAATGAAATTTATATCCGTCTTCCTTGATAAAATTCAGGCAGTCCATTAGCCTAGTCATTTCTCCGTGCCCGATTTTCTCGCTGTCTTCCTTAGAAATGAAAAATTGCCCATTTGATTTTAATTCCCTATATCCTTTTTCAGGAAAATCCGGATGCTTTTTCAAATGAGAAGTTACATGTGATGCGCCTGTTACCCGAATTTCGATTGGGTCCTTAACAAAAAATAATCTGATAGCTTCCTTCTCGATTAATTTCCTGTTTTCAGAATATAATGTATCAATTGGAACTGTAATTTCATTTGGATTTATCCCAAAACTTAGTATGAAAGTTCGAAGAGCATCTGGATTGAAGCCTCTTCTTTTTAGGGATTGCAGGCTCCAGCTTCTTGGATCGTCCCACCCAATGTAAATTCCTTTTTCAACTTCATCCCTTGATTTGGATTTGCTGATCTTAACTCCCTCGAGCTGCAATAAGCCTATGTGCAATAATTCTTTGTGCGGCATTCCAAATAAATTCCAAAGGTGTTTTTCCATGTCTGACTCAATTTGCAATTCCTTTCCTCGAATCACATGTGAGACACCAAGCAAATTATCGTCGATTGCCCATGAGAATTCAAGCATTGGCCAAACCCTGTATTTTTTCCCAACTTTTGGATGCAGTCTTTCAGAAATCCTAAATAAAACTCGGTCTCTAAACGCAGGATTTGGATGCCTCATGTCTGTTTTCAATCTGACAATAGCTTCGCCTTCTGCATAAAATCCATCAAGCATTTTCTTCCAATTTTCTTTGGTTTCAGCTACGCTTGCGCTTCTGTGCTCGCATTCCAGCCCTTTTTCCCTAAGCTCTCGAAGCTTTAACGCAGGGCAAAGGCAGACATAAACTTCTCCCTTGGAAATTATTTTTTCAGCGTATTCGTAATAAATTTCAAGACGATCGGACTTGAATAGAATTTTGCCAGTGTCAACACCAAGCCAGGATAATCCTTGTGGAATTAAATCATAAGCTTCAGCTGAAATCTGCTTGGCTTCTGACCCAATTGTGTCATCCATTACAAGAAGCATTTTTCCATTGTATTTTTTAGCGTACTCGTCGTTAAGAATCGCTATTCTTGCATTCCCAATATGCAGTGGGCCAGAAGGATAGGGTGCAAGCCTAGTAACAACATTAACAGGATTATTTAATTCCGGAAGGCCCCTCTCAACATGCTTTTTCTTTTCAAGAAGTTCTGGCGCTAGATTCTCAAGCTCCTCTTTTTGAGCCTCAGGAGACATTGAATTTATTGATTTAATTTCCTCATTGATTTTCAAAGCAAGAAATTTCATGTCCTTCTTGACTTCAGGCGCCTCAGAGACAACCTGCCCAATAACAGAGCCAGGAGTCGCTTTCCCTCCATATTTCAGCGCATTTGCAAGAGCGTGTTTGCGAATGATTTTTTGAATGTCCATAAAGTGGGAATAGGCAAAAATCACCACTCTTAAAGTTATCGTCCACTGGTCATTTGCCAACAGGATTTAAAAATTAAAAAATTATTTTGGATGTATGCCTGAAGGTTTCATTTACAAGCCTGAAATAATAACAGTTGAAGAAGAAAAAGAATTAATCAATAAATTGCAATCATTGGAGTTTGATAATTTCAAGTATAAGGAGTACCAAGCAAAAAGAAAAACTGTTTCCTTTGGATATTTTTACAGTTTTGAAACATTCAAGATGTCTTTTGCTGGAGAAATTCCAGAATTTCTGCAAAAAATAAAAGAAAAACTTGCTGAGATTGCAGGAATTCCAAAAGAGGAATTTGTGCAAGTTTCCATAATAGAATATTCGCCAGGCTCAGGAATTGGCTGGCATCGCGACGCCCCACAATTTGGAATAATCGGAGGAGTCTCCCTAAATGCAGGAACACCCATGCGTCTAAGATTTGGCGAGCCAAGAAAAAGAAAATACGAATCCAAATTTCTGATGCCAAGATCAGCTTATGTCCTTTCTGGCCCATCAAGAACCCAATGGCAGCATCATGTCCCGCCTGTTAACAAATTGAGGTATGCAATTACTTTCAGGACACTAAGCAAGAATAAGCCAAATAAGGTAAATAATCAACCGCTCCAGGCCGCGGGGGCCATGAATTGCCATGCCGCGCCTCAAAGGCTTTTAAGCCAATATGGCGCGGGAATAAGTTAAGCCTGTCCGGCGAGGACAAATTATTGTTTTTATTTATCTTAAAATCTTTAATAACATTTATAAGAAGCCCAAAATCCATCCCACTTAATGGGCTGGTGGCGAAGCTCGGTATCGCGCCCCGTTGGCAATGGGGAGACCTCGGGTTCAAATCCCGACCAGTCCATAGATTAAATTCTAACAAAGAAAATAGAAAGATTTGAACCCGACTCGGGTTCATCTTGCAAATCCTAGATTTGCGAGACCTCGGCAGCGCACTGCCAAGGAATCCCGACCAGTCCATTGAATTTCTTATTTGTTATGTCCAACCTTGAGTTGGACTTCTTTTGATCGAACTTTTACTAAAAGTTCGCGACCAGTCCATTAATTAAGTTCTATTTTTCTCTCATCAACTACCTTTAAATATCCAACTAAATCCCACCACTGAAATAATCATAAGGTGAATATTTAATGGAATCTTTGGAAGGAAAATTAGTTGTGGTTGCTGGCGGATCTAGCGGGATAGGTCTAAGTTTAGTTGAGCTTGCCAGAAGTCTGGATGCCGATGTTATTTTCACATATAGAAACCATGAAAATGAAGCCAAGGAATTAAGCAAAAAAACAGGCGCAAAGGCTGTTAAATTTGAACTAGGAAACCAGGATTCAACAAAACATTTGATGAATTATTTTGAGAGACCAATTGACTATTTCATTTCAAGTGCGGGAACAGAACATTCTGGTGCATTAAAAAAACAGGAATGGGATAAAATAGATCAAGTGACTGTAAAATTGAATGGAAATTTGTATTTAATGCAGGGGTTAGTCTCCCAAAGAAAGGGCAAAACAAAGGATAATGAAGGAACACCTTATCTCTCGCCGGGAGCACAATATACTATAATTGGGTCAGCAACATCTGAAGGATTCAAAGATCTTATTCCATATGTCGCTGTAAATGCTGGATTAAAAGCCATAAGCAAGGTAGCGGGTCTAGATGAGGATATTAAAAAACAAGAAATCGGTTTCCTTGTTGTTGAACCTGCTTTTGTTAGAACCCCTCTTGCAGAAAGAGGCTTAAAAGTTCTTGAATATGGCATAGCAAGAAATCATGGGGAAGAAATGTTAAAAGAGTTCAAGGAATCGGGTTTAGTTATGACTCCAGAATATGCAGCCCAGCAGATTTTGATGATGACAGTCAATCCAAGTATAGTTGGATCAAGAACAATCCCAGAAAATCTTGACTTTTCTGCAGCAGTAATAAAATATGCTTGAGTAATTTTATATATCTATTATTTTTTTTAATTTTATGACATCTTTAGTCGCCTGTTTAGGCACAACCAAGGGAACTTTGGCATACACTCAGAAATTAATTGAAGCTGAGCCATGGGAAAAGATTTTTCTAGTAACTGATGAATCTGGTTTGAGTTTTTCTGCAGGCAAACCTGTTAGTTTTATTGTTGTAAAAGAGGATTTGCTTCTTGCAGAAATGGTCGAATTAATAAAAAAACAAATAGAGAATAAAGTTCCTGATACTGAAGTTGCGTTAAATTTAATTTCAGGATCAGGAAAAATACATATGGCAATTCTTTCTGCATTAATGAAAAGCGGGCTTGGAATTAGGTTAGTTGGAATGTCTAAAGAGGGAATGAAAGAGGTTTAGATGTCTAAGGACGAGGAATATTACAGGGAGACTATTGGAGTTCGGGGAGGCTTTCTTTTCGGATACTTTCTTAGAAATCCTGAGACAGGAATGAATGCTGCAAGAATCGTTGAAGCATTTGGTTCGTATGCAAGGGAAGTTGGAATTGTTGAAAGGTCCAATCCATCTGGAGTCACTGTTTATTCAGTTTCTTATAAAATTTCAGACTGGAGCGGGTCAGGATTTCCAAAACCCGACAGCCATTTGCAAAAAAGAGATATGAAGTTTATCGTAAGTGATTCGTATATAGAATCTATTATCGGGGAGATAGTTGAATTTCAAAAACAAGGAGAGATTTCACAAAAAGAAGTAAATAGATTAGGCGATAACCTAAACAACTCATATTATTTTGTTCCAAATCCTTTACCGATGGCAAGAAGCGCTTTTTATAATAACTTAGAAAGGTTAAAACAAGACAGCAGGTCTAAAATTTTCAATTATTTGTCTCTTCTGTTTTAATTATCCTATACCAAACATACAGCAATTTGTCCACGGATTTGATCAAATCTTTTCCTTCGCCTTGCAAAGTTATGCAGTTTCCAGAAAGGTTGACAAGGGTTGGGGATTTTTCTACAAGATAAATTATTGGCTGCGATGTATTTTTGCATGAAACTACTGGCCTGTCAGCGCAAGCTGAATTGTTAGAACTCGTGCATGACGCGATCAAATTATAGTCAAGCCCACGCGCTAGATTCAGGCTTAATTCTCCAGTTGCCAAGGTTAAATTTTGCAGCCCATCTTCCTTTGGATCAAATGTTATGTAAAGGTACCCTTTGAAAAAATCGTCATTTAGCTTGCCAACCATTGGGACTGTTTCGACTTCCGATGGGAGATTCCTAAATTGCAGCTTGTAAATTTGATCGCTGTTTTGCCAATCTACTCCCCAGCCAATATCAGTCTGGTAAAATTCAAAATTGTTGTATTTTATTGCATTATTTGATTGGGTTTTTGGCGTGCGAAATGCAATTCCCGCATAAACCATTCCGCTGATTATTGCGAAGAATAAAACTATTAAAAAAACCTTCATTAAAGTGCTTTCATTTTCTTCTGGCTCTTCTTTCATGTTAATATTCCAAACAATCCATAAACTAGCCTGTCTCTTAATTCAACATATCCTGCAGGAGATGCAGATGTTAAAATGAGGCAATTATTTTGGTAATCAGCTCCTGTCAAGTTTCCATCTCGAAACTCAATTACTTGCATAAGAGGCGACGCATTTGAGCAAGTCGCTTGGGGCAGTTGAGTTGCATTTGTGGTAAATGCAATTTGAGATTGCACATTTAGCTGGCTTCCCAAGATTTGGGTGAGTTGATATTCCATCAAAGCTATATCGCTTGCATATGGGCTCGTATAATTTGAAGTCATTATAACATATGACGAGGATTTAATCTGATTAATGGCAGATTGATCTATTTTTGTCCTATTTACGAAAAAAGGCGAGTTAGTAAATCCAATTTGGGAATTTCCAACCTTTGCAGTATATCCAGTTGTAACTGGCGTCAATTCGATTCCATTGACCTTTATGTTATTGTTTTCAAGGGTTGTGCCTCCCTGGCCTACGAGAAACCCAAGAGTGCTCATTATCATTATCACTCCAATAAAAACAGCCATGAATATTTTTCCGTCGAATTTTTTCTTCATTGTATAGGCAACAAAACCCCCTCTTTTATATTTTGCGTTCACAAAATTTATATATCGCTGCCGATATATCGCTAACGATGTATAGAGGGCAGCTTAAACTGGCAGTTTTGAAAACTCTTTCAGAAGGGTCTCAAAGCGGCTATAGCCTGATGGCTCAGCTGGGAAAGCTGACTGGCAAAAAGCCAAGCGCAGGATCGCTTTATCCTATTTTAGATGAGCTTAAAAAAAACGGAGCAGTTAAGTCATTGCCAAAAAAAAGAAAGATAATATATTCAATAACTCAAGCTGGAAAGCTAAAATTTGCAAAAGAGATGAATTTCAAAGACCAGCTTTTCCAAGACATGGTCCACAATTGCAGGATGTTTGACCATTTAATGGATGTAAAAATGGCTCCTTTCATGGAAGAGGTAATAGCCCGAGTGAAGAAAGGAGAGCGACCTTTTGAAGAAATAGAGCCTGAAATGCACAAAATGAAAATGGTTTTATTGCATATGCTTAATAAAGGGCAGATTTCCCCGAATAAAGCTGCATTGAAGCGAATTATTGCGCATTGTATTAAAGAGATGGAGGATCTTACATGAAAGCACTTGTTGCCCTTGAAAATGTTTGGAAAATTTACGAGCTTGGCGAGAATAAGGTTTACGCTCTTAAAGGGCTTGATTTGAAAATTAATAGGGGGGAATTTGTTGCAGTTACGGGTCCATCAGGCTCGGGAAAATCAACTGCGATGAACATGATTGGCGCCCTTGATGTTCCTTCGAAGGGAACTATTTACTTAGATGGCCATAACATTGCAAAAATGGCTGAGAGCAACCTTGCTCAAATAAGAGGCAAGAAAATCGGATTTATTTTTCAGCAGTTTAATTTGATAAATTCATTGACAGCGCTAGAAAATGTAATGCTGCCAATGACATTCCAAAATATTTCGGCAGAAGAAAGGCAAAGCAGGGCGGCAGAAATGCTTTCAATGGTTGGCTTGGGCGAGAGAATGGACCATAGGCCAACTCAGCTTTCAGGCGGGCAGCAGCAAAGAGTCGCCATAGCAAGAGCATTGTCAGGCGATCCTGAAATGATTCTTGCTGACGAGCCGACAGGAAATCTGGATTCCAAAACTGGAGAGACTGTTATCACATTCCTAAAGAAACTTCATAGAGAAAAAGGAAAGACAATTGTAATGGTTACGCACGACCCCAATGTTGCCAAAGCAGCAGACAGAATTGAGTTTCTAAAGGATGGGGAAATTGTAAAAAACAAGGTGAGGTAAATGAAAATATTAGCAATTTTATTTGCGATAGTTGCTTTGCTGACTCCAGTAGTTTTAGCGCAAAGCCAGACAGCCCAGATTCAAGTTACTTTATTGAATCAGGATCCTGACCCAGTTGAGCCTGGAAATGTTGTTGATGTAAGATTCAAGCTCGAAAACACTGGATCGACAGCTCTTCAAAATGTTGTTTTTGAAGTCCTGCCAAAATATCCTTTCACATTAGTTGAGAACGCCACTAAAAGCATTGGAACATTGCAGTCCAACCAGATAAATCAGGAAGGAGTAATTGTCAGGTACAGATTAAGAGTCGATCCTAACGCGCCTTCTGGCGATTACACCGTCGATGTCAGGTACAAGAGAGGAGACGCCTGGGTTATCGTTGAAGATTTGAATTTGCACGTTAAAACAAAAGAAGCTGACTTGATTATAAAGTCAGTTACAACAGATCCTGCATTGGCAGTTCCTGGGCTTGCAACAAATGTTACAGTCCTTCTTGAAAACCAGCTTCCTGATAGAGTCAAGGAAGTAAAAGTTAAGCTTGATTTGACATCTGATCTTCCTTTTGCGCCATTTGGGTCGGCAAGTGAAATATCAATTCCTGATTTTCCAGGATCAAGCGAGCAAGCTGTAGTTTTTAAGATAATCACGAAGCCAAACGCAGTCGCTGATGTCTACAAAATACCAATTTCTGTAACATTCAAAGACCAAGACGACAATAAATTCAACAAGACAACAATTACAGGTGTTAGAGTTGGCTCTGAGCCAGAAATTCTTGCTCTTGTCGATAAATCAAACATTGTTGGAAAAACTTCAGGAGTTGTAACAGTCAAGCTTGTAAATAATGGACTTTCTGATTTGAGATTTGTCGTAGTTTCGCTAGAGCCGACAAACCAAATTGATGTCCTTTCAAGCAACAGCTTATACCTTGGAGAAATTGAGTCAGATGATTTTGAAACAGCTGACTTCAACATCAAAGTTAAGGAAGACGAAAATGGCAGAGTAAACTTGCCTGTAAAAATTTCATTTAGGGACGCATCAAACCAGCAGTTCCAAATGGACAAGCCAATAAGCTTAAGGCTTTTGACAAATGATGAAGCCAAGCAGCTAGGACTTACAACTGGAGGCGACTTTCCGTGGATAATTGTAGTAATAATTATCGCGCTTGCAGCCCTTTGGTGGTTCAAGTTTAGAAAGAAGAAGAGGTAATCAATGATTGTTGATTATTTCAGGCTCGCCCTGACAAACCTGTCTCATAGAAAGACCCGTTCATACCTCACCATGATCGGGATTTTTATCGGGATAGCTGCAGTTGTCTCGCTTATTTCATTAGGCGAAGGCCTGAAAGCAACAGTCAACCAGCAATTTTCAGCAATTGGAACAGACAAAATATTGATTCAGCCATCGAGCGCAGGTTTTGGCCCTCCGGGAACTTATTCTGCAAGCGAAATAACCAAAAGAGATCTTAAAGAAATCGAGCAGGTTAATGGCGTCAAGGAAGTTACAGGAAGAATTTTGCAGCAATCAAAAATTGTATTCCACAACAAGCCCGTTTTTAACCTGGCAGGATCAATGCCCCAAGACGATACTAGGCGGCTTGTTTTGGAGGCGAATAATTTCAAGATGGAATCCGGAAGGATGATCGAGCCACAGGACACATTTAAGGTGGTTTTGGGTAATGATTATGCACACAAGAAAATTTTTGACAGGCCGCTTCAAGTCGGAGATCAAGTTGAAATTAATGGATTTAAATTTGAAGTCATTGGAATTATTGCAAGGCTGGGAACTGCTGAGGGAAGAGATGCCAGTGTTATCATAAATGAGGATGTTTTAAGGAATGTGTTTAACAAATCAGATAGCTACGACTTAATTGTCGCCCAGGCAAGCGACCCAAACAGGGTCGAGCAGGTTGTCGAGTCAATCGAAAGAGCTCTAAGAAAAAGCAGGAATGTTGAAAAAGGAAAAGAGGATTTTCAAGTCCAGTCTTCAGCATCATTTATTGAATCCCTAAATTCAATATTATCCATAGTTCAAAGCGTGCTTGTTGGTATTGCAGGAATTTCGTTATTGGTTGGCGGTATTGGAATCATGAATACCATGTACACATCAGTTCTAGAAAGAACAAAGGAAATCGGGATCATGAAAGCAATAGGAGCAAAAAATGAGGACATTCTTGGAATTTTCCTTGTCGAGTCTGGCATGCTCGGAATGGTCGGCGGCCTTATTGGCGTAACATTAGGAATGGGCCTAGCAAAATTAGTTGAAATTGGTGCTGCATCTGCGCTTGGCAGCAGTTATTTGAAGGCGGAATTTTCATGGGTTTTAATTTTAGGCGCATTGTCATTTTCATTTATTGTTGGATCGCTGTCTGGACTTTTGCCGGCGATGCAGGCTGCAAACCTGAAGCCAGTTGACGCGTTGAGGTACGAATGATACTTGATTATTTTAAGATGGCTTGGGGAAATCTTTTGCACAGAAAGACAAGAAGCTACCTTACAATGATTGGAATTTTTATTGGAATCGCTGCCGTAGTTTCACTAGTTTCCCTTGGAAATGGATTGAAAAATGCCATTAACGAACAATTGGAATCAATTGGAGGGGATAAGCTTTTCATCACTCCAAAAGGAGGCTCTGTTGGCGGGTCAGTTTCAGAGGATTCAGCAGCTCCGCTTAAAGACAGCGATGTTAGGGTGATTAAAAGCGTTCGGGGAATAAAACAGGTGGCAGCCCTGCAAATGGGTATCGCACGAATTGAATTTAAGGATACGCAGATAGTTTATTTCGCTTATGGAATGCCACTTGACGACACAAGAAAATTTGTCAATGAGGTTTTTAGGATAAAAGTTTTGGAGGGAAGGCTGCTCCAAAAAGGTGAAAAAAATAAAGTGATGGTTGCAAGTGATTTTCTTCTAAAAGATCTTTTTCCAAGAAAAGTCCATCCAGGAGATAAGGTTCTAGTAAATGATGTGGAATTTGAAGTAGTGGGAGTTGTTGAAACAAGCGATAGGGATTCAGGAACTGACCGCTCAGTTATGATGAATGCTGATGTTGTAAAAGACCTTTTCAAAAAAGGCGACAACGTAGATATGATTATGGCTCAGATTTCTACAGGAGAGGATGTAAATAGAGTCCAAGATGATATCGAGAGATCACTTGACAGGCATAGGAATTTAGATGATGGAGAAGAAGACTTTCAAGTCCAGACTCCATTGCAATTAGTCGAGGGATTCAACACAATCCTAAACGTCGTGCAGGCTGTTCTTGTTGGAATTGCAGGAATTTCGTTACTGGTTGGCGGAATTGGAATCATGAACACGATGTACACATCAGTTCTAGAAAGAACAAAGGAAATCGGAATCATGAAAGCAATTGGGGCAAAAAATTCAGACATTCTCTCAATATTTTTGATTGAGTCAGGCTTGCTTGGAATGGTTGGCGGCGCAATTGGAATATTTTTAGGGTTTTTAATCGGCAAGATGGTTGAATTCATCGCAACAGCAGCGCTTGGAACAGCGTTGATTAAAGCAGACTTTCCATTATCATTAATTTTGGGAGCTCTTGCATTCTCATTTTTCATCGGCTCAATTTCAGGAGTGTTCCCTGCAATGCAGGCAGCAAACATGAAGCCAGTTGACGCGTTAAGGTTTAAGTAGAATTATTTTCTTAACAAATCATATTCTTTTGTCCCAGGTCTTGGCTGTCCTTTAACCCAGGATGCGTCTGTTGCGCTATATCCCTGTGCAAGAAATAAATTGATTGTGCATAAACCTTCGGAGACTGACACAGGTGCCAAATAATTATCTCGAATTGCAACCAATGGTCCATTTGCCTTCATTGCGAGGGTTTTTGTCGTATCACCCTCCCTTTCTTCGAATATTGCTTGTTCAAGATTTGAATTAGTGCTCGTTAGCCTTAATGTGATTATTCTTCCCTTGCCTTCAATGATTAATCCTTCGTTCAAATGATAAGTGCCTTCCATATAAAACATTCAAAAATTATTATTTTTAAATTTTATGCAACTCTTGCATTTCAAAGTTAGGTTATTTTATTTGCACAATAATCTAAAACAGGAACTAACCTTTTAAACCCCATTCTTCCTCTAAAAGCATATGGAACAGTTCGATCCAGACAAGCCAGCTCCTGAAAGAGCAAGAGAGAGGAAAAAAAAGGAATTTGTCAGAAAGACTACTCCGTTAGTTTCATTGATAAGAAGGTCAGATTATATTCTTGAAGTAGTTGATGCAAGGTTCCCTGAGTGGTCGAGAAATGTGAAACTAGAAAAGCTAATCCTAAAAGAGGGAAGGCGATTCATTCTTGTTTTTAATAAGGTTGATCTCATCAAAAGAGACAGCATAAAGCATTTGAGGGCAAAATACAGGGATGCTTTCTTTGTTGCAGCCCCAAAAAAATATGGGCTGTCTGAGCTTAGGAAATTCCTTAAGATTGAGTCCAAGAAAAAGGAAATTGCTGTTGGAATTGTCGGCTATCCTAACACTGGAAAATCATCAATTATCAATGCATTAAAGGGAAAGCATTCAGCTCCAACTTCTCCAGTTGCAGGATTTACAAGAGGAGTTATTAAGATAAGGATCAGTGAAAATGTATTATTATGGGACACCCCAGGAGTTGTTCCTTTTGGCGAAGATGAATTAAGATTAGTTCTCTTGGGTGCAAAAAACCCAGAACAGCTCGAGGATCCTGAAAGTGTTGCTTTGAAAATAATTTCAAAGGTATTGCAGGAGATGCCTGAAAGCATATTTGCCAGATATAAAATCGAAGCCGATGAGGACCCCCAAGTGCTTCTTGAGAGGATTGCAATTTTTTCTGGATGCATAAAAAAAGGCGGTGTTGCAGACACTCAAAGGGCAGCCAAGCTAGTTATCCACGACTGGCAAAAAGACAGATTAAGGACTTGGGAGTAAAATTGTTATACTTGGTCACCCAATTGGGATTTATGTTCTGCCAGAAGTGCGGCGGCAATATTGTGAAGTCAGGCCAGATGAATTCTAACAATACCAAATTCGAGCTTTTCAAGTGCGAGAAATGCCAAGATAAGACGATGAAAGCGTTCAAATGATGTTTCCTGGACACATCGAGAGGTTTGGGATTTACCAATGCGGCCAGGTTTACAAAGATGATTCTGGATTGTGGGTCCTTGATAAAATTAAATTGGGAGAAGGCGGGAGAATTGAGTTATGGCTTGAATCAATGAGGGGCCCTGAACCAATTTCTGAATTTAGAAGGATTCACGACATTTCCGAATTCACACAATACAGCCTAGATACAAAACAATCTCTTTACAAAAAAATTGCTGAGGCTTAGTGTAATTGCATCTGATTGATATCTGGAACCCATGCAAAGAAATTAACACCTGAGCCCAAGAGGTAATAAAAAAGAATAAATTGTAAAAAAAAACTAGTTTTATCTAGCTTCCAAGTCAGTTAACTTTTGCTTCAAATTAATGATTGTCTTAGAATTGTCCTGCTGGGAAACCAATTCTCCACATTCTGGACATTTGAAGTGCAGCTCAGCTGCGTGGTCAAATTCCATTCTTGTACAGAGGTTTCTGCAGACGTAGAACAAGTTCTCATGCTCTTGTTCTCTTGTAAGCCTTTCCTTAAGCATGTCAATTTTTTGTTTTTTCAAAGACCTTGCAATGTGTGGAACACCCTCATGGTTAAATGTCCAGTATGAGATGTACCATCCTTTTTTTCTGTCTTTTTTCCTGTAATAAGTTACTAGATTGAACTCATGCAGCTTGTAAAGCATGCTTCTGATTCTGTTAACTTCATAGTTTGTCGCATCAGCTATCTTGAATTCTGAAATGTTTTTCTTGTCTTTCAGGAATTTGACAACTGGCAGGGCTTCTTCCCCTGCTACTTGGACAACAGTGTCCATTAACAAGTTCTTTTTCTCTTTTTGCGCCTTATCGGCTTTGACCATTTTGACCATTTGCATGAGTTTCACCATTCCATTCTTATATTTTACTATCTCATAGTGATAACGTGTAAACATCTAACCCCGCTATCCACCCCACAAACACTAAAGCTTCCCAGGGAGTTTAGATATATAAACTTAATTGTGCGAACCACTTGACGTTTAGAAAATTAATCCTTAACCATATATAAATAGTCACAGTTATCAGGACTTGGCTATTAAATTCACTATAAGCCCTATATAAGCAAATTTACTTATAAGTCAGCTGTTCATTATTGAATATAATATAGGCCCGATCTTTAAGAAAAAAGCTACAGTCCAAAACACATTAGTAGACACAAATACTATCGTTTTCCCTGGATTTCCACCCAAAAGTAAATTTCCTCCAACACCAATGCAATTATACACAAAATTCGCAATCAACGCAGCTAGCAGGATTTGACCAGGAACTAGAAAAGTAAGAAAAGGAGTTACCAGCACAAGGGCATTGATTGAAAATAAGTTGATCAGGATTCTCTCATCAATTTTTGCGCCAATTAATTCCGCCAGGAAACTTGAAACATTTCCAACAAAAAGCCCTGTAGGAACTCCATATGCAAGAGTGCATAGAAATGTTCCAACCGAAATGAATTCTATTCCCAGTCTGATCTCAAAAAATCTCCTGTAAAAGTAAGAAAGCGATCCTAAAACAAAAAACATTCCGATAAAAAAAGTCCCTTTGATATTATTCCAGTTTGGAATAACGAAAATAAACATTACTGCAATGAAAACAAAAAATGGAACGAGGATCTTAGGGCGAAGAATTTTTTGCTGGAACTCCCTTTTGATCCGATCAATGGGCATAAATGGATGTCTTTTCTCCCCCTATATAACTCTTGCTTTTTGGCAAAATTCTTATACTACTAATATTATATTTATCTATGAAAGTTAAAGTTTCAAAAAAATCATTCTGGACTGCAATTTTATTGATCATAACAGGAGTTTGCGTTGCTTTGACAAGCATCTTTGGAAGCTTTATCAAAAATTCTACTCTTGAAAATCTTGCCTTGATCACTGGGATCTCTGCCGGCATTATGACTTTAGTCTCTTTTCTTATTGCAATTTTGCCAGATGAAGCTGCAGGATAATCAATATAATAACAACTAAGAAAGAGTAAAAATATTAAAGACAGGGTAATTTCTGCATATCAATGAGTCAGGCAAAATATCATGTTCTTTCAAATTTAATAGTTCCAAATCCGCCAGTAAAAGTAATTCTCGCAGCAAAATTATCAGAAGCAAAGGGTTTGCAGCTCGATTTAGATGGACTTGTTTTGGAATTCGAGACAAGAATGGATGATTTTTATTCGTTTTCAGAATTCGGAAGAAGAGTTGGACAAAAAAAAAGAATAAGGACATTTGAATTAGAATACGTTGCGAGCCCCGAAGCACTTCTTAGCAAGGCAAATGGCAGCGATGTTGATGTTATTGTAAATGGACTATCTCTAGGCAATTATAGAGAGAGGCTTGACCTAACAAAAAGGCTTGACCAAATGAGAGATAGAGGCGTTGCGCTAAAAGATAATTTGCTTCTTGTGGATTTAGAGCATTATCCAAGAATTGGCCAGATTAGGGAAGCAAAAAATTCTGGCGCAGATTTGCCGTTAATTCACAGGATGCCAGACCAATATACTGCAGGAGGAGTATTAAATCCAACACAAGCTGTAAATGAAATTCTCGAATCCTTAATTAACAAAAGGCTTGCTGAATATCGAATCGGCCATCGGATTTTGTGGGGGTCTAATTATTCCTCAGATGTTGCCTTTGAAAGCGGTTATGAAATTAAAATTGTTTCTTCAACAGATGAATTGACAAAGGCGTTTGAAGCAGACCCTACAAGGTACAGCGCAGTGATTTTGGATTCAAGTCTAAAGGGAAATATCGATCCGTCTCAGGCAATGAAGCAAACTAAAGGCACAACAACAATTTTTGTCCTTCCAGAAACCTCAGTCGTTACAGACCCTCACCCGGATGCTAAAATTGCCTCAAATTACACACATATTCAAGTTGTTTCAAATGAAGAAATTGAAAAATTTTCAACAGTCAAGCTTATAGACGATGAAATTGGCATAAAAATGACTCCTTTTATTGATATCAGGCAGAATTTTAAGTTCAATAAAATCGGCTTTCCAGCACATTGGGATCCTAAGCTTAGAATTCCACGTGGACAAGTTGTCG
>JADMIO010955758.1_pt1 | contig 87496 bp, 78 predicted proteins | sample 8958161 | NCBI WGS metagenome assembly JADMIO01 (sample SAMN16585339, study PRJNA669376) | soil metagenome | isolation source: Crop rotation soil | place: USA: Cullars Rotation, Alabama | collected 2011 | reverse complement strand
CCGACGCGGACCTTCGGGCGGAACGGGTCCCGGACCGGCCGGAAATCCTGGCCCGCCCCGTCCCGGCGGAGAAAACGGCGGGGGCACGTCGAGAGCGACGATCGCCTTCACGAGCGCCGGCCGCTCATCGGCAGCCACCAGCGCGAACCGCGCGCCATCACCGTGCGTCACGAAGATGGCCGGGCCGGTCTCCTCGAGGAGTTTCGCCCCGCAGAATCTCCAGCCGACCTCAGTCGGCGCGCCATTGGCGAGCGCGGGCCCCTGCGATGCCATGAACTGGTCGACGCTCGCGTCGCCAGCTTGAACCGATCCGGGCCACTGCGTGTGTGCCGCGCCGCCCGCAATGTTCTTCAAACCCTGTTCGAAGGTCGGAGCCTGGGCGGGATAGGCTCCGTGCACCTCGGGAAAGTACGGCGGGCGCCCCTGTCCGGGCCGATCGACCACATACACCCTGTATCCCTGCTCGACGAACTGAAGGGCCCATCCACGACGTCCGTCAGGCGTGGTCATCCAGTCGACACCCTGGCTGGTGCCGCCGTGCACGAAGATGACCGGCAACGGATGCCGGACCTGGCGCGGCGTCCAGCACTCGACCGACAAGTACTTGCCGGTGAATACGTCGCCCCGGGCGAGCGTGACCGTCTCGATGCCGACGTAGCCCTGCGTCCACTCGGCGAGATCGAGCATCGGCACTGACGCCGCTCCCACCGGCGTCTGCTGGGCGGCGACGGCGCCCAGGCGCTCGGCAGCCAGGACGATCGGGACGGCGGCACCCATCGCGCTCGCGCGTCGCAGGAAGTCGCGGCGATCCATCCCCGCTTCGGGATCGTTGTCCGCAGTCATCGGCCGGTCCTCACGCCTCATGCACCAACACCTACTTCTTTCCGGTCGTCTCGGCGTACACCAGCTCGATAAACGTGCTGTTCGGCAGCGCCCCTGGCGCGGCGGCAGGCAGTGGTTGCCCCTGCTGATTCAGATTCGGCGACGCGGCGCGGATCTCGTCGATGGTCTTCCCCTGCCTGGCGAGACCGATGATGAGATCCCTCCGGGCGATCGTCGCGGCGAGCCGCTTCTGCATGTCCGCCTTCTTGAGCGGATCCCCATGCCCGGGCACGTACGTGTCGACGTCGAGCGCGATCATCGCTTTGACGCTGTCGATCCAGCCCTGCGACGAGCCTTGCTTCTCGGGATAGTGCAGCAGCGGATTGTCGTCCGCACGGTTGGACTGGATGATGTCGCCGGTGGCGAGGATCTTCTGGTCCGGCAGGTACACGACGAGATCGCCCTGCGTGTGCGCCGGCGCCCAGTGATAGAGCTCGAACTTGACGCCGTCAATCGTCATCGTCTCCCTGGTCTTCGTCGTCACCTGGGTCGGTGCGCTCTGGGGCGGCGGCACGCCGCGCCCGCCCGCGGCGGTCATCGCCGCCTGTTCGCGCTTGTTCCCCTCGTTCGCAATCACCTTCACGCCGGGCGGCATGGAGACGACGCCCGTGATGTGATCGGGATCGCTGTGCGTGAGAAACACGGTGGTGATGGGCTTGGGCGTAATCTTCGCGATCTCGGCTACAAGCGCCTGACCCGCCGCGGCTGATACTTTCGCGTCGATGACGAGCACGCCGGTGTTACCGACGATGACGGTGCTGTTGCCGCCGCCGCCGGTCACGAGATACACGTTCGGCTTGAGCTGCGTCGTCATCAAGACAGGCGGCGCGGGCGGTGCGCCTGCAGGCGCTCCGCTTTGGGGCGCCGGGGCCTGCGCGAACGAGATCCCTGCGATCAGGAATACAGCCGCTGCCGTCGCAGCGAATCGACCAATCCGAAGTGTCATTGTTCTTCGCCCTCTGAAACGGTTCTGTCGCTTGTTGATATGCAGACGCTTCGGAGAATTCCACACGAACTCGAACAGTGTCAACGTTAACGGTCTGATCGGCCGGGAATGCTGTCCCGTCCTGTAGCGGATTCCGACGCTCGGATCACCCAATAGTTATTCAGCGACCACTGCGGCTATCCTTCATCGGATGCGAGACCTTCTGCGGCTCTTGAGCGGGCGGGACGCGGTTGCCGGTGCGCTGCTGATCATGGCGATTCCGGCGCACGTGGCATCGGCGCCGCAGAGGCCGGCAGCCGCCGGCGCCCGGCCAGACGTCGTGCGTGGCATCTATAACTGGATTCACTCCACCGCCGACCCGGAGCGTGCCTTTCCCTTCTATCGTGACGTGCTCGGCATCGAGGTCGCCCGCTCGCCCTTTGGCGGACCGGCGCCCGCGAACGCAGCGCCCGAACGGATTCGGCCGGTCTCTGGCGCCGCGCCCGATCCACTCGTCTGGGACCTGACCGACACAAAGGGGTCGCGTTTCCGCAATGTGTTCACGCGCGCGCCGAACACGCCGTTCGGCCTGGAACTATCCGAGTTCCTCGACATCCCGCGCGAGACGCGCGCCCCCAACGCCTGGGACCCGGGTGCGTCGATGCTGATCTTCCGCGTGCGAAGCCTCGATCCGGCAATGGATCGGGTGAAGGCCAGCGGCGCACCAGTGGTGACGATCGGCGGCCAGCCTGTCGATACCTCGGCTGGACGCGCCGTGATCGTGCGCGACCCTGATGGCTACCTCGTGCAGCTGGTGCAGGCGTCCGCGCGCGAGATCGCCGCCGCGGCACCGGGTGACGTGATCAGCACCGCGATCGGCATCTCGGTAGCCGATACTGCCGCCGCCATGAAGTTCTACCAGGGACTGCTCGGGTTCGATGTTCGCGAGACGCGACGCGCGAGCGCCGCCGAACGGCAACTGCACGGGCTCACGGCGGGCGAGCTCACGCAAACCTCGACGCACATTCCGGGCACCTCGGTAGCGGTGGTCTTTCTAGAGTTCAAGCTGCCCGCCGGCACGACGCCGGCGGCACGCCCGTTCCGTTGGCGCATCCAGGACGTCGGCGCGCCGCAGTTCCAGCTCCAGGTGCGGGACCTCGACGCGCTCATCGAGCAGACCAGGCAGGCGGGCTATCGCTTCCTGAGCATCGGAGCGCGCCCCATCCAGCGCGCGTTCGGCCGCTTCGTCTTCGCGATCGATCCGGACGGCGTGCTCGTCGAATACGTGGAACCCGCGCCGCCACGATAACGCCCGGCGGATGGGTTTTGTGGTGCCGGCGAGGCCATGGGCGGCTAGGCGACGCCGTCCCGAAGGAACGGCGCGTCCACGAGCAGCGTCAGTCGTAGTAGGCGGGCGACTTCCTCCACGTCGACGCCGCCGTCAGATCATGCTGGATCCAGAGGCGCGCGCCGCTTCGCATCAGGAACCCATCGAGCCATTCGCGCGACATCCGAGTCTGCTCGACGTCGACGTCCGCGGTCGGCAATCGATTGAGTGTCCGCTCCTCCGGATAGTGATAGAGATCCCCCGACAGCACCACGCCACCGGTATTCGCGAGCCTGACGTACAGCGACTGATGCCCGCGCGTGTGGCCGGGCGTCGGCAGGAGCACCACCGTGCCATCGCCGAACACGTCGTACTCACCACTCACGACGATGGTCCGGCTCGTGCGAAGCCGCGCGAACGTCGATGGCGCCGGCACTTCCGGCGGCGTTGACGGCAGCATCGCGTCGCGCTCGACCTGACGCGTCAACCACGTGGCCGACGCGAACGCGTTGGCGTTGGCCGTATGGTCCCAGTGCGCATGCGAGAGCGCGAGATAGGTGATCTGCGACGGCTGTACGCCCGCGGCGGTCAACTGGCCGATGATCGGGCGCGTGACGGTGATCGGCCGATCGCGGCCATCCGACAACACCACTTGCCTCGATACCGGCTGGCCCGTCGGCGTCCACGCGTCGTCGGGAACCGCGCCGGTATCCCACATGAGCGTGCCGCGTGGATGGACGACGAGGAACGCGGTCACGGACAGCTGGGTCGACCGGACTTCCTGCGGGGTCAGTCGGTAGCGGGACGGATCAGACTCGAGTACGCCGCCATCCAGCACGTACAGCCGGATGGCTTGCGTGCCCTGCGCGTGGCCACCGGCGACAGCCGCCAGCGCCACCAGCAGGAACACGACGACTTGCCACATTCTCTTCACGAGCAACTCCGTCCTCGACCGCCGTGCATCCAACGCTCAGCCTGTCGTCATCGCGACTACGGCCGCTGCATCGTCGAGCCGTTCGAGCTGCATGACCGTATCGCACAGGCGGTCCCGCATGGGCGCTGACAGGATTCCGCCGGCGTTGTCGTCGAATTTGGCGCGCAACTCTTCGGCAGTCATCGGGTTCTGTGCGGACCCGCGATTGTATTCTTCCGTTTCCGAGACAACGCGCCCGTCGCGCAAGGTGATCGTTACCTCGCCGCGGAAGTGCGCGAGCCCGTCGAAGCGCGGGTCCGGACGATAGTGGACGCGGCGCGCGAGCTCGAGAATCGCCGGGTCGTTCCGCACCTGCGAGCTGTACGCGTTCTTGCCGAGACGACCCGTCGCCAGCGCCTCGGCGACCGAGAACTGCAGGCTCACCCGGCCATGCGAATCGGTTCGCGGCGCCCACTTCTCCGCGGCCGGCTCGCAGACGATCCCCACGTTGAAAGCCGCCACCGGGCAGTCGATACGCATCACGTCATCGACGTGGATGTTGTGGAGCGCCCGCAGGCGAAGCACCGCGCTGATGTACGGGTGCAGCACGTGGGCTGCGGGAAACGGTTTGAACGACGCACGCCGGCTCTCCCAATCGTCTCCGAGCGTGTCGGTGATCCTGCCAAAATCGCGCGGGGCGGAGGGGTCCTGCACGTGTGATGCGAACAGGCCGAAGCGCCCCTCGAGAATCGCCGGCGGTCCGGTTGTCCCGGCCCGCGCCAGGGCGGCGGCCGTCAGGCCGGCACGAGCGGCCCAGCCGGAGTGCAGAAACTTCGAGTCGGTGCCATCCACCCAGCACTCAAGCAGCCCCGATGCAAAGCTGCCGACGATACCCGCCGCGCGAGAGGTCGCCTCGACGTCGAGTCCCATCAGCGCGCTCGCCAGATAGGCCACACCGAATGGCGTGAAGAGCCCCGTCGGGTGGAACCCGCGCTTGTGGAACTGTCCCACGGACACCGAGCCCACGCGACAGGACACCTCGTTGGCCACGGCAATCGCGCGGATGATGTCCTTTCCAGATACCTGCTGGGTTTGCGCGAGTGCGAACGCGGCCGAAACGGCCGGCCCGCTCATGTGCACGATCGATTCGTTATGTGTGTCGTCGAACTCCAGCGCCTGCACGCGGGCACCGTTGACGAACGCAGCCCCGCCAAGCGGCAGCCGCTCTCCGGTCCCGAATACGGAGCACGGTCCGTCAGGCGACATCGCGCGTTCCGCCTCGAGCACCGACCGGCCGAATGCGGTCTCGGCTCCAGCCAGCGCCAGCCCGATCGCATCGATGATTCGGAGTTTCGTCGCGTGGATCACATCCGGCGGCAGCGTCTCAAAGCTGGTCTCCACCGTCCAGCGCGCCAGCCTCGTCGACAGGGGTGCGGTCACGGCGGTCACTTCCCGGGGCCGTTGGCGGTTGGTGCCGGGTCGGCGTCGAGCCTGACCACCCATCCTTCGAGGCCCGGTGCCGCCGCCGGGTAGCGTTGCACGACCATCGGATCGTGTCCCGGAACGATATGGGCGTCCGATTCCGCGAGCCGGCGCAGGGTGCCGTATCCTTCGAGCACCTCGCTGATCGAGTCGACAATCGGAAACACGCGTCCGGTCTCGAAGTGCGCATACAGATGCGAGGCATCAGAGGCCAGCACCACGGGTCCTCGGCGAGTGCTGACACGGACGGCCTGCAGCCCTTTCGAGTGTCCGCCGATCCGGTGCACGGTCACGCCCGGCACGATCTGGTCGTCGCCGTCGTTGAAGGCCACACGGCCCTGATACACCTTCCGCACCATCGCGACGACGTCCTCCGCTTCGAACGGCACGCGCGCGTGCGCATGACCCATGCATCGGCCGGTGGCGTACGACATCTCCGCGTCCTGCAGGTGATACGTCGCGCGTGGAAACAGGTCGTGATTGCCGGCGTGGTCGTAGTGCAGGTGCGTGACGATCACGTCCTCCACCTGGGCGGCGTTCACCCCGAGCGCTGCCAGCCCCTCGCTGACGGGATGGAGCATGGTTCTCCCTCGCTGCGAGGCCATGGATTGGTCGAAGCCGGTGTCGACCACGATGTTGCCGTGCGGTCCGCGAATCAGCCACACGAAGTACGCGAGCGGCTCTTCGGCGTCGTGCGGATCGCCGAACACATAGTTCTCCGACGCCCGGCGGGCGTGGTACCCGTACTGGATAGCGAAGACCTCGTGGACGTCGTGACTCATGTTGCCGTGGCCACCTTCACGTCTGCATCCCCCAGCGGCGGACCGTGCGCACCTCGATCGCGCGGAACACCACATGCTCGACGAACAGCCCGAGCAGGGTGACCGTGAGCAGCCCGGCAAACACCTCCGGGATTCGCAGCAGGTTCTTCTGTTCGTAAATGTACCAGCCCAGTCCGCCGGAGCCGGAACTGACGCCAAACACGAGTTCCGCGGCGATCAGCGTGCGCCACGCAAACGCCCAGCCCACCTTGGCACCCGTCAGCAGGCTCGGGAACGCACCCGGGATGAGCACGCGGGTGATGTAGCCCAGTTTCGACAGGCCGTAGTTCTGTCCGACCATGAGCAGCGTCGGGTTCAGACCCTTGATGCCCGCATACGTGTTGAGCGCGACGGCCCACAGGACCGCGTGAACCAGCACGAAGATGACGCCGGCGTTCCCGAGGCCGAACCAGATCAACGCAAGCGGCAGGAGCGCCACCGATGGCAGCGGGTTGAACATCGCTGAGAGCGTTTCGAGCAGGTCGGATCCAAGCCGCGACGCGACCGCAAAGGTAGTCAGCGCAGCGGCGAGCAGCAATCCCAGGAGATAGCCGCGCAGCAGCAGGCTGAGTGTGAACGATGCCGCACGAGGAATCTGACCAGAGCCGATGCCGGCGACGAGGGCCGTGACTGTCGACGAGAAGGTCGGGAAGAGCAGCGGGTTGCCGAGCCAGCGTGCGTACCCTTCCCAGGCAGCCATCAGCACGATCAGGAGCGCTGTCTTTCTGAGGCCGCTCATATCCCAAGTGCGCGTCCAGAGTCCGAGCGGCTGCAGGACGACATCCTCCGCCGCAGGAGGGGACTCGAGTCGTTCGGGACGTGGGTTCCAGCGGGCGTCAGTCATGCGCCATTCCCCCTTCCCGCCATGAAGGACCGAACAGCAGCTCTTCGATGCGAGTCGATAAGCGGCGTCCATCCTCGCCGGTCGCGTCCTCGCCGGTGCTGTTGACTTCAGCGCGCACCTGACCGGGATGCGGCGTGAGCAGCAGGATCCGCTGCGCCACGCGTATCGCTTCCGAGATCGAGTGGGTGACGAAGAGCACGGTGAACCGTTCTTCTTCCCACAATCGGAGCAGCTCTTCCTGCATGCGCGCGCGCGTCAAGGCGTCGAGCGCCGCGAACGGCTCGTCCATCAGCAGCACCTGCGGCGCCATGGCCAGACCGCGTGCGATCGCTGCGCGCTGCTTCATGCCACCTGACAGCGTGTGCGGATAGCTGTGGGCAAACTCGGTCAGGTTCACTTTGTCGATGTAATGGAGCGCCCGCTCGCGCGCTTCAGGCCGGCGCCAGCGTCCCGTCGCCGTGAGCGCGAACACGATGTTGTCGCACACCGTCTTCCAGGGCAGCAGCTGCTCGAAATCCTGGAACACAAACACGCGATCCGGCCCCGGTGCGCGCGTAGGATTCCCGCCAAGCCGGATGCGCCCCTCGACTGGTGCCTGGTACCCGCCGATCGCCTTGAGCAGCGTCGATTTCCCGCACCCCGACGGCCCGAGGATGACGAAGCGATCGGATCGGTGCACGTCGAAGCTCACGCGATAGGTCGCCGTGACGACATGCTGCCGCGTCCGATACTGGAGCGTGACGCCTTCGACCTGAAGGAGCGGCGCGCCGCCGGTGAGCTGCTCGTTCGAGTTCGGAATGGTCATCGCCGAGCGTCAGTTGCCCGGCAGGTCGTGAATGTCCGGAAAGAACAGGTCCTTCCAGGATGCCGGTCGGTGCGTGATCGAGCCGATGTCCGACATGAACGACGCATACTTCATGGTGTTCTGCGGCGTCGCCGTGAAGTGGACGTCGGGATCGGTCAGCACCGCCGCGATTTCCTCGACGGTGAACCCGCCTTCGCCTTCGGCGCCGATCAGCGTCCGCGCGGCAGTCGTGGGGTCCGCGGCGATCCGCGCCTGAGCGTCGCGCAGCGCCGCAAGCACCGCCCCGTAGATCTTCGGATTTCCGTCCCGGAACCGATTCGTGGTCGACAGCATCACGAATGTGGTCGCCCCGCCCATGACCTGGTCGGACGTCATGATCGTACGCACCTGCGGATCCTTCCGCTCACGCTGGTGAAACGGCGGCGACGTGAAATGAGCGGTGATGGCGTTCGAGCCAGACAGCAGGGCGACGACGCCATCCGGATGCGTCATCGTTACCGTGTACTTGTCGAACCGCGTGGCCGCGGATGCGCCGTATTTATCGCGTGCGTACATCTGCATCACCAGCGAGGGAATCGACACCTTGATCGCGGTCACCCCCACCTTGTCGCCGTCGCGCAGGTCGTCGACCGATCGCAGGTGCGGTGCTTTCGTGTTGAGGTACATCGGCAGCGCCGCCACGGCCGCCACGCCCATCACCTTCGCGGACTCGGCGGTCTTATCCCAGAGCGTGATGAACGCTGGTGGTCCAGCGGCAATGAAATCGATCGAGCCTGCGAGCATCGCATCGTTGAGCACCGCGGGCCCGCCCACCTGCACCCAGCGCACGGTGAGATCGGTAACGCCAGCTTCCTTCGCGTGCGCCTCGATGAGTTTCTGGTCCTGCATGATCCGCAGGGGCAGGAACCCGACGCCGCCGGCGCCGGTTGGCATCCGCAGCTCGTGCACTTCTCCGGGGGCGGTTGCTGAACTGCAGCCAGCCGCAAATACGAGCGCAGCGAGGCACGTCCAGAGATGCTGTCTCACCGGTCCTGGTCCTCTCTGGTTCACGGGACGGCCGCGTCGAGGAGCGGCGTCAGGGAATCGAGCGTATCCATGCGCCAGCACTGCTCGAGCAGGGCTTCCACCTGTGTCTCCGGGAGCACGAGGATGGCCTGGTCCCGGAACTTCTGATCGAGCTGTCGATCGCTCAAGGGCCGATGTACGTTGCCGATCGACTGCACGACGAAGTGCTCATGCGTCTCGCCGTTCCGGAGCGTCACCCTGACCCTGGCCTGGTCCTCCGTGACGCTGGTGTCTGCCTCCGCCACTGCCATCTCCCTGACGCGCCGAATCACCGGATCGTTGACCGTCGCGTCGGTATATTCCTGCAGGCGCGCCTTGCCTCTCACCAGACCCACGGCCGCCCCATGGTAGACGGAGAAGCGCCCCTCGAGGCCCGTGGAGATGTGCTGCTTGTTGCAGAGGTCGAGCACGAGCGGCGCGACACGGAGGGTGACTGCCGCGATGTCGGCCCCCTCGATGCCGTGGGTATCGTGCAAATGGATCGCGGCTTCGATGGTCGGATGGTTGACGATCCCGCATGGGAACGGCTTGTAGGTGTTGGCGCGAAGGTCGAAGTCCTCGCCCAACCGCGTCGTGACCTTTGAGAGGTCCGACGCCGCAGCGAGCACGGCGGCAAACCCTCGTGGCCCTTCGATGCCGTGCACACCGGCCGAAAACCCCGCCTGTGCGAGCAGCGCCGCGGTGTAGCCGTTCTGCGCGGACCGGCCCGGATGAAACGGCTTCCCCATGGAACCGAACATCTCGCGCAGCCCTGCCGCCTGCGTCGCGGCGAGGCCGAGCGCCCACACCATCTGCGGCACGTCCAGCCCGAGGAGCTTCCCGATCGAAGCCGCCGCCCCGAAGACACCGGCGGTGCCCGTCATGTGCCACCCGACGTCGTAGTGGGCCGGGTAGACGGCGTTGGCCACACGTGACGAGGCCTCGAATCCGAGCACGAAGGCATGGATGAAATCACGCCCGCTCACCGGATGTACGCTCGCGTAGGCGAAGAGCGCCGACGCGGCGGGCGCGGTCAGGTGGCCGTAGTTCTTCGGCGTGGTGTCGTCGTAGTCGTGCACGTGCGCGCTGATGCCGTTCATCAACGAGGCAAACAGCGGGTCGAGCCGTTCGGTCCGACCCAGTACGACAGACGACGCGGCGCCCGCGTACGGTGTCAGCGCGCGAAGCGCGATGTCGACCGCAGGCTCGTGGCTGCCGCCCAACGCGCAGCCGACGTAGTTGACCAGGGCCCGCTTCGCTTCATGCCACACATCGGCCGGAATGTCTTCGGGCCGGCTGTTCACGACATACGACGCGAGCGCGTGGGTCTCGGACATCGGCTACGTCGCCTTGTCGAGCTCTGCGAACGCTTCCTTGGCGATGCGGAAGGAATCGATGCCGGCGGGGATGCCGCAGTAGATCGCCACCTGCAGCAGAATCTCGCGGATCTCGTCGCGCGTGACGCCGTTGACGAGCGCACCCTTCACGTGGAGCTTGAGCTCGTGCGGCCGGTTGAGCGCGCTGATCATCGCAAGGTTGATCATGCTGCGTTGTTTCCTGGAAAGCCCTTCGCGTCCCCAGGTCCACCCCCAGCAGTACTCGGTGGACAGCTCCTGCATCGGCAGGTTGAAGTCGTCGGCGTTCTTCAGCGAATTTTCGACGTACTCCTTTCCCAGTACGGCCTTCCGGATCTCCAGCCCCTTCTCGAACATCTCCCGGCTCATGACGCTCTCCTGTTCATCCTTTAATCTCCACACCCGCCCACTCCTCCACGACCTTCGCGATTGACGTGAAGTCGGAGTCCGGACCGAATTTTGCGCTCGTGATGGCCAGCATCTGGCGCACCGCCGCACCCACCACCATCGGCACGCCGAGCGCCTCCGCCTCTTCGAGGCAGAGCCGTACGTCCTTGTGCGACAGCCCCGTGGCGAAACCGAAATCGAACGTGCGCGTCAGGACGGCCCGCGGAAACTTGTCGCGGCTCGCCGTATTGAGGCCGCTGCCGGCATTGATGATGTCGATCAGGACGGCCGCATCAAGACCGGCCTTGACGCCGAATGCACACGCTTCCGCGGTGATGGCGATCGCCGCCGCACCGAGCAGGTTATTCGCCAGCTTCGCGGTCTGCGCCAGGCCGGGTTTCTCACCGGTATAGAAGATCCGGCCGAACGTGCGCAGCAACGACTCCGCTTCCGCCCGAACGGCGGCGGGACAGGCGACCATCACCGCCAGGGTGCCCTCGCGGGCTCCTTTGACGCCGCCCGACACCGGGGCTTCCACCCACGCGATGCCCTTTGGTGCGAGTGCCAAGGCAATCCGCGCGGAGGCGGCCGGACCTGACGTCGACAGATCGATGATGGTCTTCACCACCCCGCCGGAAGTCAGACCACCCGGGCCGAGCACCACTGATTCCACGATTGCCGGCGTCGGCAGGCTCACGAACACCACCGCGGCGCGTGACGCAACGTCCTCGGTGGACACGGCGCGTTCGGCACCGCCCTCGACCAGCGCGTCCACTGCAGCGGGGTCCGCGTCGAACACGCAGACCTTGTGACCGGCGTCGATGAGACGCCTGCACATCGGGCCGCCCATGCGTCCAATTCCGACGAACCCCAAGAGACTACCGGCTGCCACAATCAACCTCCTGCGGCCGCACTGCTCCACGCTGGTGTCACGTCTGCCGGACACCAGTGACACGCACCGGGTGTGGGAAGGGCGACGGCGAGCGCGCCCCGTTCGGTCGCGGGAGACGCGGGGATGCGGCGAACGCCGATTGTGGCGCAATCAGGACTGCTGGTAAAGCCGGTGGCACGCGACCGGCCCGCTGAAAGACGCAGACAGCTGCTCCGGAGCTGCGGCGTTGTCGCCGCGGGCTGCGGAAGGGAAAGGGGCTACCGCGGATAACGGCGCGATAGATGTTCGCTGAGGCGATCGCGCTCCGGCTCGCTGAGCATCGCGCCCCATCCGGCCATCTTGTCGATCTCACGCCGCCACCCCGCGGCGGAGAGTCGCTGTGTCTCGATCAGTCGCATGTCGTGACACCCCAGGCAGCGAGTCACGAGCGCGCTCGCTTCATCTGCATCTGAAGCGGTGGCGGTCGTACCCGGCCCGAACTGCGCCGCGAGGTACGCGATCACCTGGCCGCGCTGCGCCGCGTCCAGCGCCGCGCCCCAGCCGATCATCTTGTCCACCTCGCGGCCCCATGCCGGAGCGGCAAGCCGCTGCTCCCGAATCAGCGAGTCGGCATGGCATGTCAGGCATCGCGACGTGACGAGATCGCGCCCTGCGGGGGCTGACAGTGCCCGCTGGTCAGCGGCGGGCGGCGTGTTCTGACGTGAGCCGCCGCGCGCGCTCACGGTGTTCAACGCCGCACAGGTGAGCGTGACCACGAACAACACCCGTCTGAAACGCATCGCCTACCGCGCCTGCACCGTGACGCGTTGCTGGTCCACGGCGTTCCACAGGTAGCCAGCCGGATTCCATTCGGCGATCAGTGGCTGCGAGCGCCCCCGCGTGTCGGTCGCGCGTGACATCACCACGTACGTGCCCGGCTCCATCACGCGCCAGTCGTACGTGAACTGACGCCACGCCCAGGGTGCGCGGTCAGTCCCCAGCCTCGCCTTCGACCATGTCTGGCCTCGATCGGTCGATACGTCCACTCGCGCGATCTCCCCGTCGCCGACCCACGCAAAGCCGCTGATCGGAATCAGCCCGGTCGCGACGGCCGCCTCACCAGGCGAGGTGAGGATCGACTTCACGGGAAGGCCGACCATCGGTGCGGTGTCGGCCGCGGCGACGGTGCCACCCGGTGCGACGGGTCGCTTCGGGTAGCGGTAGGCCGACTGCACGAAGAAGCCGTCATGCTCCCGATCGGACGCCTGGATGTGCGTCAGCCACTTCACCGAATACGCGCCCTCCCAGCCGGGGACGATGGCGCGCAGCGGAAATCCGTGCTCGATCGGCAGCGGCTCGCCGTTCATCTCCCACGCGAGCAGCGTGTCCGGATGCAGCGCCTTGGCGATGGGCAGGTTCCTGACGAAGTCCGGTGCGCGACCGACACCGACATCTGCCCCATCGAACCAGACGTGCTGGGCAGTAGCCCGCAGCCCGGCGCGTCGCAGTACCTCCGCCAGGCGCACACCGCGCCACCGAGCGGTACCAACCGCGCCCTTCTTCCACTGGATGCCCGCCACCGGCGGCTCGAACAGGCCGCGGCCGTTGCCTGCGCATTCGAGCGTGACGACGGCCGTCGTGGACGGCATCGCCTCGAGTTCGCTCAACGTGAGTTGCAGCGGCCGCTCGACATCTCCATCCACGTTCAGCCGCCAGGCCGTGTCGCGAACCTCGGGCGTGTAGAAGTGCGACCGTACGTAGAAGCGGTCGTTCGGCGTAATCCAGGACGTCAGCAGCGACGCCGGTGTTTCCCGATCGACGGGCCGGTTCGAGTGCACGATGAGACGCTCGAGGTCCGGCGCGGCCTGACCGAGCAGGGGCGACGCTCGAAGAGCGCTTCCCGCCGCCGTCGCGCGCGCGAGTGCTTCGAGAAAACGCCGGCGCGTCATCTCAGCGTGCATGACAGCAGATTGAACCGGTGTACGCGAGCGTCGCCTTCACGATCAGTCAGCCGGGGCGAGGGCGAGCAGCACATTCCCGGGAATGCCGCCCTGCCGCGTGTAGCCGGAGTTCACGAATACCATCCCGTTGATCACGATAGGACCGGGGCCGTCGATGGCGCCGCCTTTGGCGGTCACCTTGTTCACCGTCTGATAGTCGCGCACCGTGTCGAGATCAAACAGCACCGCGCCATCGTTGGCGGCGTACGCGCGCAGATGGCCGTCGAGTGATCCCGAGAAGACAATGCCGGGGATCGCCGTGACGGCCGCCTGCTGCGCGGGGCTGCAGCCGGGAACGGGTCCGCAGGGAGGGGGTGGCGCATACCAGACCTGTCGGCCGTCGGCGATCCGCAACGCGAACAGCCCGCCGCCGGCTTTCGGGTCGAGTGAGCGTGCGGTCGACGTCCTGACGAGCACCGCGTCAGAGACGCCGGCATAGACGTGCTCGCCGTCACTCGCCATGCCCCACTCGATGCCGCCGTTGATGCCGCCCTGACCGATGCGCGTCTGCCACACCACGGCGCCGTTGCGATCGGGATCGAACGCCCAGACGACCCCCGATTTCTGTCCCGCGAGGAGCAACTCGCGGCCCGTGGACGTCTTGACCAGCATCACCGCCGAGCCGAAGTCGTGATCAGGCCCGTTCTCTTCCGGGCAGCCGGGATTGCGCGGCGCGGACTTCGATCCGGTGCACGTGGAGTTGTAGACGTCGCCGGCCAGTGCCTGTTTCGACCAGATGATGCGACCGGTGTTGATATCCAGCGCCATCACCGAGTCACTCGTGTCGGTGCCTGGGGACGAGAAGTTGTTGCCAGTCGCGACGTAGATCCGCCGGCGTTTCAGATCGAGCGTCGGCGATGCCCAGATGCTGACCCCTGACGGTCCCCAGGTCCCTGTGCCCAGGCTGTTCTGGCCGGTTCGTTCGGCGCGACGCGGTACCGTAAACGTCTGCCACGCGATGCTGCCATCGGCGATCCGCATCGCCACCAGGCTGCCGCGAAACGTGCAGCACTCATACTCGGAGTTGGTCGCCCGCGATTCCTCCCACGACGCCACCGGCACCAGCACGAGGCCGTTGTAGACGAGCGGGACGCCGCTCAGCCTGACGGATTCATGTGGCTCGGGCCGCTTCTTCCAGATCTGCTCACCCGTCTTTGCGTCGAGCGCGTAGAACCAGCCGGTCAAATCGCCGAACAGCAACACCTGTCGGTTCCCGATATTCGAGATGACGATGGCCGAACGGATTGGACCGGTCGCCTGATACACCCACTGCAGGCAGCCGCTGTCGGCCCGCATGGCATGCACGCGTCCACTCGCGCTGCCGATGAAGATCTGGTTTCCGACGATCGTCGGCTGCGCAAACGCGGAGATGTCGCCTTCGAAGCCGAACGCCCACTTCACCTTCAGCCGCTTGACGTCATCGGCGCTCAGGCGCGCCACATCGGCGGGAACGAATCGGGTGTTGTCGCGGCCGACGCTCCAGCCGTTCCAGGTGAATTTCGAGGTGGCATCGACGGTGACGGTGCGGTCGGTGCAGAACGCCTCGGGCGCCGGGCCGGGATCGTCACCGGGCCGGCCGAGATACCCCGCGACCGCCTCGCGCTCGGGCCTGGTCAGCGTGTACGCGATCGTCATCATCGCCCCGAAGTCGAGCGTGCGCATGATGCGTGCGCTGGTCAGCTTCTGGATTGCCTCGCGCGTCGGGATCCGTCCGGTCGCATTGTCGTGACACATCGCGCAGCGCCGCGCGTAGAGCTGCTGACCGGACGGCTGACCCGCTCCGGCCGCGGGCGTCTGGGCCGACGCCACGGCGGCAATCACAGTAAAACCTGTCAGCAGACCGACTCGCGCGAGCAATTTCATCACCCTCTCCAGAACATCACCGACGCAGTCGTCACTCGCGACACTACGGCAACGTGCCCCCCGTGCGGCATAGAACGGGGCGTCACCGTCGTGGAAACGCCGCCAGTCTACAGCGTTCGGCCTGCCGCCGGGCCTGAACACGCGGTCGCGTACCACGCTCGAACCATGACGGTCGCACCGCCCGATGCGTTGCTTCGGTGAAACACTGCTGTTTCGTCCTAGAATGAGCCGCGTCCCGCGACTTCGCGCAATCTGCGGTCATTCCTGACGTCCGGCGCGGTGAGTTCACATGTACAAGACCAAGCCCCGCTTCCCCTGCAGCATGCCTACGGAGGCGCCGCTGAACGTGCTGGCGCTCAATGCCTCGCTCAAGCACGACCCGGACGTGTCGAACACCGGGGAGCTCGCGGCGCTGGTGCTCGACGAGCTCCGCGCGATCGCGCCGGTCACGACTGAGATGGTGCGCTTGTCGGACGCTCGCCTGCCGGTCGGGCTCAACTTCCGCGAATCAGACGATGACGAGTGGCCAGCGCTCGTCACGAAGATCAAGGCCGCGGACATCGTCCTGTTCTGCACGCCGATCTGGTGGGGTGGCCGCTCGAGCCTGATGCAGCGCGTGATCGAACGGCTCGATTCGCTGGACGAGGAATACAGCGCCACCGGACGCAGCGCCATCAAGGGGAAGGTTGCCGGCATCGTCATCACCGGCAGCGAGGACGGCGCGCTCAGCGTGATGGGCAGCATCATGATGGTCCTCAGCTTCATGGGGTTCACGCTCCCGCCCGAATGCACCGCCTACTGGGTCGGCGAGGTGGGGCAGCCGACGTCACAGGATCGCGAGAAGCGGCTGAAGAACATGGCCACCATGCACATGGCCAAGAATCTCGCCCAGAACCTCGTCTATCACGCTCGATTACTCAAGGCGAATCCGCAAACGATGCTTGGCAGCGCCAACTGCTGCGCGATGCACGCGGGGATTGCTGCACCCGTATAGGTCATTCATGCGCCGTGGACCCGCGGCGCACCGGAAAGGAGACGTATGAAACGCGTTCAGGTCGGTCGGGTGGTACTCGTCGTGGCGGCGGTATGTTCGGGGATGCTGCTTGACCGTGTCGCGCGCCCTTCACTGGAGGTGTCGGTGTCGGCACAGCAACGCCAGACGCAGCCACCCGCGCAACCGCAGCGGGGTCAGCCACCCCCGCCGACCCTCGAGAGCCTTGCCGCCGAAGTGGCGGCGCTTCGTGGGCTGGTGCCGTCCAACTCGCACATCATGATGGATGTCCAGTGGCACTGGACCAACCTCTGGTTCGCGGGGCAGGCGAAGAATTGGCCCCTGGCGCAGTTCTATTTCAACGAGACCCGCGGCCACATCCAATGGCTGCTCAAGAAGTCCCCGACGGTGCGTTCGGTGGGGCCCGACCGCGAAGAGGTCGACATCACCAGCATCTTCAACGCCGTCGACACGAGCAGCCTGGCTGACGTGAAGACCGCAATAGAGAAGAAAGACAGCGCGAAGTTCGTCGCGTCGTACAAGGTGATGCTGGAGAGCTGCTACTCGTGCCACAAGAGCGTGGGTCGGCCCTATCTGCGCCCGATGATTCCGAAGACGGTGGTACAGTCCGCGTTGAACTTCGACCCGGGCGCGACGTGGCCCTGATAGCGCTGCTGAGCCGCGAATGCCAGGAGTCGTGCACGTCTGTCGAGATGGAGCGTCCCCGCAACGGAGCTGAACGATGGCAAGCCACTTTATCTGGTACGAACTCCTGACGACCGACGCTGACGCGGCGCAGCGTTTCTACAGCACGGTGATCGGGTGGAACGTGAAGGGCAGCGAGATACCCGGCATGGACTACCGGCACCTCGAAGCGCCCGACGGCGACGCAGTGGGCGGCATCATGCAACTGACCGATGCGATGACGTCAGGCGGCGCGCGCCCGGCGTGGGTCGGCTATATCGATGTTCCAGATGTCGACGCCGCCGTATCGGCGATTGTCGCCGAGGGCGGCAAGACGCTGATGCCGCCGACGACGATGGCGGGCGTCGGACGGATGGCGATGGTGAGCGATCCGCAGGGTGCACCGTTCTACGTGATGACGCCCGCACCGCCGCCCGATCGGCCCGACGCGAAGAGCACCGCGTTCGCACGTGCCGCGGTTGGTCACTGCGGCTGGAACGAGCTGGCGACGAGCGACCCGAAGCAGGCGTTGGCGTTCTACACGCGCCACTTCGGCTGGACAGATGGCGGGTCCATGCCCATGGGCGCGAGCGGCGACTATCAGTTCATCAACGATGAAGGCGGCATGATCGGCGCGATCACGAGCAGCGTTCCCGGCAATCGTCCATCGATGTGGACCTGCTACTTCCGTGTTGCCGACATCGACGCCGCGAAGACGGCGGTCGAGTCACACGGCGGCAGGGTCATGCACGGCCCACAGGAAGTGCCGGGTGGCGACCACATCGTCATCGGCGCTGACCCGCAGGGTGCAGTGTTCGCGCTGGTTGGAGCGCGTCGAGCCTGAGACCACGCGGCGCGCACCAGGCGGCGCGCGCCGTTACTTCCAGGCGTCGATGGCTTTCCGATGCGCTGACTCCGGCGTGATCTCGACGAGCTCGATCCGGCCCATGTACGGGTCGGTGATGTTGGCGAGGACGGCCTTCGTTCCGGCGCTCACGTTGCTGTCCGTCACAGTGACACCGCGCTCCCTGAACATCTTCACGGCGGCCGCGGTGTTGTCGACGTGCAGCCCGTAGTGCGTGAACCCGGGGGTGCGCTGCGCGGTGGCCTGGTTCAGCTCGAGAAACGTGTTCTTGCTGACTTGCATGTACACGAGCGTCGGCTGCCCCTTGTCATCGCTGACCCGGAACGCCTCCTTGTAACCCATCTTCTGCGTGTAGTACGTCACGGCCTCAGGGATGTTCGGCACGTTGATGCCGACGTGATTCATCATCACCACGCTGGTCGGTGCGCCCTGCGCAAAGCCGACGTGCACCGCGAGGCCGACCCCCAATCCCGCCACAAACAACATCGCACCCCGCATACCTGTCTCCTTCCCAGTTGGCCGGCGCCCGGCTTGTACCCGGGATTATGCGCCGACTTCCTCGTTGTCAGGCCGGAGTTCCGCGTGGCGTTTCGGCCGTCCCTACCGGCGCCTTGCGCCCCTTTCGCCCATCCCGTCAGCTGACCACGAGCCGTTCGCGCCAACCATGATGACGTTCGCCTGCTTCCGGGTTTCGCTGCCGTCGCTGTAACGCACCGTCGCGCTGACCACATACTCGCCGGCAGGCAGACGTTTGATCGAGTACTGATGCGACACGGCCGCGTTGGCTCCCTCGAGCGCAATCACGTGCGAGCCGCCGGACAAATCCTCCGAGACCCACTCGATGAACAGTTCACGCGCCCGTTCGTCCGGCGCGACGCGCATTCGCACGATCACATCGCTTTCCGCTGGCGCGATATAGCCAGAGAGTTTCAGCGCCAGCGCCGGCGCCTTTCCGTCAGCTGCGTTCGCCACACTGCCGGGAGCGGTGAGAGTCAGGCCGAGCACCGCGAGAATGATTGCGCACCGTGTCATGACGTCGAACCTCCTGACGCTGACATCGCAACCCGGGTACCACTCGCCACGGGCGCAATCATCAAGATCAGGCCTGAAACCGCGCGCACCAGAGAGGAGTTCCTACATCCCGGTAGGACCGCGCTGATCGGCATTCAATTGTGATGAACAAAAAAGGAGCCCGGCCGAGCGCGCCTCGTCACATTCCGTACGACAGTTGTAAAGTGTCCTCATGCCCACGCGCACCACGCTTCCGCTGCTCGCGGCCGCCGACGTGCTCAGCGCGCTCACCGCGCTGCGCGAGCGGCAACCGGTCAAGTACGCGGCGTTCTACTCCAGTCAGCTCGGCGGCATCGTTACCGACCCGGCGCTCATGGTGATCCCGTTCGACGATCACATGGTGCATCGTGGTCACGGCATCTTTGACACCGGGGCGCTGGTGGACGGCCGCATCTACGATCTCGAAGCGCATCTCGACCGCTTTCTCGCCTCGGCGGAGCGATCGAGGCTGGCGCTGGCGGGCTCGCGCGCGGCAATGCGCGACATCATCATCGCCACCGCTGCCGCGAGCGGCCAGCGTGAGGGAGCCATCCGCTACTGGCTGTCCTCCGGTGCGGGCAGCCTCGAGTTGAGCCCCGCTGCGGGCGCGCAGCCTGGCTTCTTCGTCATGATCTTCGGTGGTCTCTCATATCCGGAGCGCTGGTACACCGACGGCCTGCGGGTGATGACCACCACCTACCCGATCAAGCCGGCGCTGTACGCCATCACCAAGGCGACCAACTATCTGCCGAACGTCCTGATGCAGATGGAAGCGAAAGCCGCCGGGTATGACAACGGCGTGTTCATCGATCACGACGGCAACGTCGGCGAAGGCTCGAACATGAACGTCGCATTCGTGACGGGCGATGGCGTGTTCCGCCACCCGAAGTTCGACCACGTGCTGGCTGGCTGCACGTCCCTTCGACTGCTGGAGCTTGCGCGATCGCTTGTGGGTGATGTCATCTCCGGTGTCGAGGTGTGCGACATCCCGGTTGCGGAGGCACGTCAGGCGCGTGAGATGTTTCTGATCGGCAGCTCGGTCAAGGTCGCGCCGGTGGTCGAATGGGATGGCCAGCCGATCGGCGACGGCAAGCCCGGTCCCGCGTCGAAAGCGCTCTTCACGCTCCTCGATACGGATATGCACACGGGCGATCGGCTGATCGAGGTGCCTTATTGAGCCAGCCGGTCGACTTTCGCTGCCGGTTGCCCTGCCGTCAAATGAGGTCGGTTAGGTGGGGTTTGCTGGGGGCGGGGAGACTGGGACCGGATGGGGATCGAATGCTGACGCATCGAGCGTCAGCCCGAAAACGTCAGCCGTCGATGTCAGGGAGTGTGAAGCGCCGTGCCTAGAACTTCGCGATCCGTCGGCCCTGCCGGCTGCGACGGCGCATGACGTAGAGTCCCGCAAAGATAAACGCAAGAATCGTGAGCAGAAGTCGTGGGTCCATGGCGTTCTTATCGACGCTATCCGGGGGAACTTTACCCAGGCTGCTATTTCTTTTGTCTCGTGACCCTGTCTCTGGTCCGGGTTCCCTCTCATTCTGAATGGTGCCCGGTCTCCAGTCTTCGTCCCAGCGGGGTTCCTACGGACGTGACGGTATCGTCCCTGCCGGAATGCTGATACCTGCAGCCAGGCGCGTGGCCGCGACGCTCGCGTGGGTGGCGATCGCCTGCTGGCTCGCGGCTACGGTCATGTCCCTGCTCGTCGTCGCATTGTTCGGGAGCCGCCCGATCGACCTGCACGTCAGGTGGGCGGACAGTACGAGCGACGCCGAGCGCGTCAGCCTTGAACGCCGGTTTCATCTCGTCGACCCGGAGCGACGCGAGGGGCAGACGTACAGCTACACCTTGATCGACGTGTCGCGCGCGAATATCGAGGCACTGGTCGGCGCCAGCGCTGTGTCGGACACCAGCAACATCGATCGATCCGCGTTTCAGCCGCTTCCTGGCGTGGGGAGGCGTCCCTGGGCGACGCCCCATCCCTGGCTGCCCACCGCTCTGGACGCGATGACCGTGCTCTTCGCCTCGGCGGGCACTGCGGGCTTCATCGGTGCCCTGCTTGAATTCCGGCAGGCGTCCTCGGGGCGAGCTTCGTCAATCCTTCAGAGCTACGCCGCGCTGCGCCAAGCCGCGATACTGCTCGGAGCGGCCGTCGTGCTGTTTGCCGCGATCGCGTTGACGTGTGTCCTCGTCTCGATGTGGAACCACGAACCGTATTCCGATGAAGGGTGCCACTTTGGCCAGGTGCGACTGGTGTGGCAGCAGCAAGGCGAAAATGCCGACTGTCTTACGACGGAGCCCGGCTATCACGTCACTGTCGCAAGCCTGACGCGCTGGTTCCGTCTGCCGCCAACGCTGGACACAGTCCGCACAATCAGCGCGATCGCGAGCGCGGTCATGTTCGGCGTGTTTGCGTTGTGCGCGATCGCGATCGGGTCGCGCCCCGCGCTGAAGACCGCGCAGCTGATCGCCTTGCCGATTCTGCTGCTCTACACGGGCCTCGTGTACACGGACGCCATGGCCATGCTGGGGCTGCTGGTCGGGGCGTTGTTCGCGCTGCGGGGACGCAGCCTGGCTGCCGCGGTCAGCCTTGCTCTCACGCTCCTCGTCCGCCAGACGCACATCGTGTGGGGGGCGCTGCTCGTCGGGATGTACTGGCAGGCGATCGGGCTGTGGCCAGCATCCGTTGCCGAATGGATGGACGCGGACGCGTGGACAGCCCGCTTCCGCAAGGCATGGCCGTTTCTCGTTCCGCTGCTGCTGTTCGCCGTGCTTGTCATCAGGAACGGCGGCATTGCCGTCGGCGATGAGAAGGCGCATCACGCCGGCGTGTACGTTGGCAATCCGATCTTCGCCAGCGTCCTCCTGGCCATCTTCTTTGCACCGCAGGCGTTCGCCGCCGCCTGGCGTCTGCGGTCCTCACCGTGGGCCTGGGCCGCGGCCTTGATTTGCGTCGTCCTCGTCGCATTTCGGTTCGAGTTGACGCATCCGTACAATCAGGTGAGCGAGAACAACTTCCTGCGTAACCGCCTGCTCCTCTGGTTTGCGTCCGGAGTGGGTCCGAGAGTCGTGCTTGCGCTCGCTGCGGTGCTCGGAGTCTGGACCATGCTCGGTGCGCGTGTCCGGCTGAAAGCGTTGTTGTGCTTCAGTGCCGCGCTGTCGCTGATTCCGTTCGAGCTGATCGAGCATCGGTATGCCATACCGGCGCTGGCGTTTTTCATCCTTCTGCGTGAACCCGACGAACCGTGGCAGGAGTGGACCAGTCTCGCGATCATGACCTGCCTGACCGTCGTGTTCGTCGGGGGCGTGTCCGCCCGCCTCTTCAACTTGTAACCGTGATCCGAATCCGCGCCGGCGCGCGCCAGGTCGCCCTCGCCGGTGTCGCCGCGCTGCTGGCCTGCGCCGTGTCCTATGGCGCGCTGCAGCTCACGCTCGGAAACGCGCCGGCTGCCATTCATGTCCGGTGGGCGCCTGGCCTGACCGACGGTGACCGTGCGGCGGCGGAGCAGCGCTACGGGCTGTCGCAGGGAACTCCGCTCGAGTCCCGAACGTGGTCGTACACGTTGCGCGACACGTCCGCCGCGAACGTGGAACGCCTGGTCGGTGATGCTGTCGTGGAGGACACATCCGAAATCGACCGGAGTACGTTCCAGGTCGCGCCTGAATCAACGAGGAACCGGCCGCGGCCGTCGAACCGCCCGTTGCTCTCAGCGGCACTGCGAATCACGACCATCCTTCTGCTCGCGCTGGGATTGGCGCTGCTCGGTCTCGGCTCGATCCAAGCAACTGCACCGGGCGTCATGGGCGGCGTCGGGGCTGGCGTCGGCACTGGCGTCGTCGCCGGCGTCGAACGGCGTCTGAACGGCAACGACGTGCCGCTCGGTTCCGCTCAGCGAGCGCTTCTTTTCTTACTGCTCGCCGTGCTGTTTACCCTCGACGTCGCCAGCATGCAGCGCCTGACCCTGACCGCCGACGAGCCCGAGCATCTCGAATACGGGCAGCACATCCTCGCGCTGGACGCGACGCGATTCGACGACAGCAAGATGCCGATTTCGGCATTGAACGCGCTGCCGGGGTTGGTGGCCGCACATCTCCCGGATCCCGCGGTGCGGTCGTCGCTGCAGCGACCGGAGACCGGCCGTTACGCCACGGTGATCTTCTCGCTGGTCACCGCGGTAGTGATTTTCATCTGGGCGCGCATGCTCTACGGCGCCAACGCCGGTCTGCTCGCCCTCACGCTCTACACATTCGATCCAAACATCCTCGCGCATTCCCAGTTGATCACCACGGACATCTACGCGGCGGGGACCGTACTCTTCGCGCTCTACGCGTTCTGGCTGTTTCTGCACAGCGGGGGAGCGCGACTGGCGGTCGCCAGTGGCCTGCTCATCGGCATCGCCCTGCTCTCGAAATACACCGCTGCCGTCCTGCTGCCGCTGTGTGCCCTCGTCGCGGCCCTGTTCCACGCCAGAACACTGCTTGAAGAGATCCATCGCCGTCGATGGGACGTTCTGCGCCGACGCACTGCGCGTTTTGCGGGCTACGCGGTGCTCATCGGCGCCGTGATCCTCGTCGTGCTGAACATCGGGTTTCTGTTCAATCGGACGCTGACACCTGTGAGTCAGTATGCGTTTCGATCGGATCGACTCCGCACGTGGCAGGTGACGCTGGGTCGGGCGGGAGAGTTGCCGCTGCCCATCCCGTATCCCTATCTGGAGGGACTCGATGCCGTCACGGCGCACGAGCGGGAAGGCTCCTCCTTCGGCAGGCTGTATCTACTGGGCGAACTGCGCGAGGACCGTGCGTTTCCCGGGTATTACTTCTATGCCTTCCTCTACAAGGTGCCGCTGGCGACCCAGTTCCTGTTACTCGCTGCAGGACTCGCGTATGTCGCGAGCGTGCGGCGATTCGATGTCCTGCGGAACGAAGCGGCCCTCGCCGTGCCGGTGCTGTTCTTCACGATTTACTTCAACTTCTTTTATCGCGCACAGATCGGCATCCGCTATTTCCTGATCAACATGCCGCTGCTCTACGTTCTGTGTGGGAGCCTGCTCGCGCACGGCAGGCGTCTGCCCAGGCGTGCCGTGTTCGCGCTCGCCGGCGCGATCGTCTCGCTGGTCGTGTCTGTCCTCTCCTATTACCCGCACTTTCTGCCGTACTTCAACGAACTGGTGTGGGATCGGACGCGCGCATACACCGTTCTCGCCGACTCGAATATCGATTGGGGCCAGGACGGCTGGTATGTCGCGCAATATGGTGCGGCTCACCCTGAGGTCATCATCAACCCGGACCAACCAACGGCAGGGACGCTGCTCGTGCACGTCAACGACCTGACGGGGGTAACCGGTGACCCTGAGAAGTTCCGGTGGTTACGGGAGCACTTCACGCCGGCAGGGCAGGTTGCGTATGCCGCTCTCGTATACAGGGTTTCCGGCGCCGACCTCGAACGCCTGCGCGCGCCGCGGTAATCGCGACACGTCGAGACAACCGTGAGACGCCTGCGCGCGCCCGTGTATGCAAAGCTAGCGCATTGTCCGGTAGACCGACACGATGGGCTCCCCATCGACCTTCAGCTCGTAGAACAACTCGCGGCCATCCTGCCGGTCCGCCACGTCGAAGTTGACCCCGCGGTAATTCGTCAGGACATATCGCGCGGGAGCATCGCGCTCGACGATGTCCACGCGGTGGCGGTCCTGCGGGCACAGGATCAGCGTTGCGCGGTCGATCGCGGTCGAGCTCTCCGGCCTGATCGTGAACCGCGCATCCCTATCGTGCGCGAGGAGGTACTCGATCGCCTGGCGGTTCCCCAGGCCCCAGTAATCGACCTCATACGAGCGACGCCACTCATGGCCGGCGAGGCGATTGAAATACACGTTCTGCATCGGGTGCGCCGCGATCATCCACAGTGCCGTCGCCGCCAGCGCGGTCCCCATCCCCGCCGCCACGAGCAACCGTGCGCGGCGCATCGCGCGAACCCGGTCCCATACCGCCACCCAGCCGCGAAGCGCAACCATCAGGAACGCGGGGTAGACGAAATACAGATGCCGCCAGCCGTCGTAGATCACCGTATGCGTAGAGGCCACGATCGCGACCGGAGCACACACGATCGACAGCAGAACCAGGTCCTGTACAACGGCTCGCGATCTCCACACCTTCACGTGACGGGTCAGCAGAGTCCAGACGATAGCGCCGCTGCCGATCGCGAAGAGGACCAGGTAGGCCGGTGGCGTCGACATCGCAATCCAGGTCGGCACGTAATGCCACGGCAAGTCGTCCGGCATGATGCTCTCGCCGCGATACCGCACTCTGTCCGAGTACCGCTGGAAATCGGACATGTTCCGCACGACGGTCATGAAGCGGCCCGCCGGGTCGCTCCAGAGCCACGGAAACATGGCGACCACCAGCACTGCGGTCACTACGGCGAACACCGCGGCCGGCACCAGCGCCCGCCGCAGGGTGAACTCGCGTCTGAAGATGCTCAACACCAGCAGTGCGATCGTCAGCGGCACCAGGACCACCGCGATGACCCGCAGGTCGATTGCCGCCGCGGTCGCCAACGCGTGTGTGAGTGCCGACCGGAGGCGCGGCTGTGCGCTGAACGCGAACGCGGTGTGCGTGGCGATGAGGAACACGGCCATGAAGACCAGGTCCTTCGAGTTGTAAAAGGCGTCCGCAAAAATCCGGGGCGACAGCACGAGCATCGCCGCGGCCAGCAATCCCAGTCGCCAGTCGCCAAAGCGGGTCGCGGCGAATCGGTACATCGCGAACACGCTGCCGAAGAACACCAGGAACACGAGCAGGTGCCGCATCATGTAAATCTGGCGCGTGTCCTCGAGACCGAACACCAGCTCGAGGAGTACTGCCGGCGTTTCGAAGACCACGCCGTAGTCACGATCGCTGAATGTATCGAGATTGTCAGCCGGCAGTCGCTGGGCCCAGCGCGCCGACGGCGCGAACTGCTGGATCACGTAGCGGGCCGAGACGGCACCGATGTTTCGCTGCGTCGGCTCATCCCACGGCACACCGTAATCGCGGAACGATGTGAGTCCGACGAGCAGCAGAGCGGCGAAGAAGATCCAGGCCGCGACGCGTTCGCGTGGAAGGTTCGGACGGATGTGTGTTCGGGTGCCGGAAAAGGTCATCAGTCGGGCCGCTGCCCGGCTTCAACCCAGCGCTTCGCCGCGGACAATGATGTCTCCATCCGGCGGAGATGCAAGTGCGGCGATGCGCGTCAGCAGCATGTGTACGGTAACAGGCTTCGTGCAGTGTCCGTCAAAGCCGGCGCGTCTGGCTGCTTCGGTATCCGCCATCTGACCGTAACCGGTGAGCGCGAGCAACCCAATCAGGGGCTGGGACGCGCGTAGCTGCTGCGCGAGCGTGTAGCCGTCCGTGTCGGGAAGCCCGATGTCGAGGATCGCGACGTCGGGACGGAACGTGGCGGCGGTGGCCAGCGCCGCCGCGGCATCAGGCGCGGAGCGCACCAGATGACCGGCCTGCTCCAGCGCAGCCTGCAGCATCTCGCGGGAATCGCTGTTGTCTTCGACGACGAGCAGCCGGCGAGGTTGAATCCGCACGTCGTCGGCCCGATCGATGCTGCGCGCTGCCGCGGCGGCCGTCTCCGCAAGTGGGAGTCGGACGATAAACCGGCTCCCGTGCGGATCGACCGGTTCGAACGTCACGCGCCCCCCGTGCAGGTCGGCCAACGTGCGAGCGAGAGCGAGCCCGAGGCCCAGCCCGCCCTGCTGGCGATCGATCGTGCGCGGACCCTGCGCAAATGGATCGAACATCGTGTCGCGCAGTTCCGACGCGATCCCGGGGCCATCGTCTTCGCACGCCAGCTCCACGCACCCGTCGATCGGACGCGCCGTCAGCGCGATATCGGCGCCCGGCGGCGAGTACTTCGCCGCGTTGCTCAACAGATTGATCAGCACCTGGACGATCCGATCCTCGTCGGCGTCGACGACGAGCCCCTCGCGCGGCACGTCGATCCGCAGGGTCTGTGACTGCGCACGAATCAGCGGACGGGCCATGTCGACCGCACGATCGGTCGCCGCCGACACTTCGAAGCGGCGTTTGATCAGGTCGATCTTGCCGCGCGTGAGGCGCGACACGTCGAGCAGATCGTCGACGAGGCGCGTCATGTGCGAGACCTGCCGCTCGAGGACGGCGCGTTCACGCTCCGTCGTCGCGTCGCCTTTCCGCTTCATCAACTCCAGCGCCATCGTCGCCGGTGCGAGCGGGTTGCGCAGCTCGTGCCCGAGCACGGCGAGGAAGTGATCCTTCGCGCGGCTCGCTTCCTCGGCGTGCGCCTGCGCGTCGACCGCCACCTGCAGCTGTGTGTCGCGCTCCCGCTCGTGCTGCTGCAGCAGCTCCGCCGCGCGGAGCAGCGACGTCTGGAGCTGGTGTGTCTCGGCCAGGCGCGGTCGCCACGGGTCCGGCGCGCGTCCCGCCGCCAGGGCGGCCGCCGCGTCACGCGCTGCGCGGAAATCGCGGCTGACCCGTCGCGTCACGAGCATCACGCCGATGAAGCCGCCGGCCAGCAGTACCGTCGATCCGGAGAACACCGTGAGGAGTGTGGCGCGTTGCGGCGCGTCGAGCACGGTCTCGCGCACGGCGACGACCGTGGTCCACCCGTACCGGCTGTAACCGAGCGTCGAGTACAGCGGCTCGCCTTCCATGCTGGCCTGCCGGAACGCCCCGGCCGGGTGTTCATTGAGACGAGCCACCATCGTGTCGGTGAGCGGCTGACCGACGAATCGCTCCGCGGCGCGCGAACGCGCGACGATGCGGTGCTCGGAATCGATGATGGTTCGCGTCCACTCCTCGGTTTCCGGCAGCCGCGCGCGCACGAGCGGCTCGAGCGACGCCGGCTCCAGAACCGCGCTCAGGACCGAGACGATGCGGCCGCCCCGTTCGACCGGAACACGGATCGCGAAACGGCGGTCACCGGTCTGTGGCGCGGCTCGCAGGCCGCCGACGACCGGTTGCCCCGTCTCAAGGAGTTGCTGCACGCCCGCCACGTCGGTTGCCCGGCGAAGCGGTTCGCCGAAGGGCACGTTCGTGTGCAGTAGTTGCTGACCATCGGGCGCGAGCAGGATGACGGCGAACCATCCCTCCTGCGCCTGCACGGCGCGCCGTGCCTCGGCCCAGAACGGTCCAAGATTCGGTTCGTCGAGCAGTGGCGAGCGGGCGAGCGTCTGCAGCACGCGGATCGTGCCGTTGAATTCGCGATCGAGCGCTTCGGCGTCGCGGCGGACGGAATCCACCAGCCGGTTCTCGATCAGGCTGCGACTCTGGTCCACGGAGCGCTGGACGAACACACCCGTGAGCAGCGCGCTGGGCAACACGGCGCCAACCACCGCGAGCGCAAGGTTCGTGCGGAGTGAAAGCGGTCTGCGAAGCAAGGGACGTGGTGAGTGTAATCGAGGCCATCGGCTGAGCTGTAACCGAGGCTGCAATCATTGTGTTGGCGCTCGATTCTTGCCGTCAAACGATCGCGCAGCGCCTGCCTTACGGAGTGCTGCGCGACGGTGGCGTTGGGTTCGGCGCGGCCTCGGCGCCGGGGGGTTCCGTGAACGGCTCCACCGGGATGCGGTCATAACGCACGTCAAGAATCTGCAATTGGTCGCTGCCGCCAGGTGCGTGGAGGACCACAGTGTCCCCCGGTCCCGATTTCATCAGCGCCCTGGCGAGCGGCGAGATCCAGCTGATGTAGTTCCGATCCAGATCGACTTCATCGAGGCCGACGATGCTCACGACCCGTTCGGTTCCGGCGGCGTTGGCGTAGCGCACCGTGGCGCCAAAGAACACGTGCGTCGCCGCGCGACCCTGTCGCGGGGTTTCCGGATCCACGACCTCCGCCGCCTCGATTCGCTTTGTCAGGAAGCGAATGCGCCGGTCGATTTCGCGCAGCCGCCGTTTGCCGTACTGGTAGTCGGCGTTTTCGCTGCGGTCACCGTTACTTGCGGCCCACGCGACCACTTGCGTGACCGCTGGCCGTTCCCTGGTGAGCAGAAACCGCCGCTCGTCCACAAGCCGCTGCAAGCCGTCGGGCGTGATGTAGTTCTTGAGTCCGGCGAGCGGTGCATGGGCGGCCTCTTCAGCTGCCTGCTCGTGCTCGTCGTCCTCGCCGTCCGATTCCTTCGTGAACGCCTTGCTCATGCCTCCACCGTACACCACGGGTAGGCGGCGCGACCGATCTGCCCTTGCAGCCGGGACGCGCGGCGATATCCAATGCCGTGATGACGAACTCGCCGATGATCGCTCGGCCTGCATGTCAGGTGATTCCGAACGCGAGGCGACCCTGACGAACGACGCCATCACCGTGCGATCACTCGGCGTGGACGACGCCGTTGCGTGGGCGTCACTCCGTTACGATGCGCTCGAGCGTCATCCGCTCGCCTACGGGACCATGGTCCCGCTGGAGCGACGGACCTTGATCGATAACGCGATCGAACGGATGGCGGCCGCCGACTCGGTGATCTTCGGCGCGTTTGCGGAGGGGCGGCTCGTGGGCATGGTCGGCGTGCGGCGCGTCGAACGCGAGAAAGAGCGGCACAAGGCGTTCATCTGGGGCATGTACGTCGGCGCTGAAAGCCGCCGACGCGGTGCGGCGGCAATGCTGCTGCGCGAGGCGATCGGCCGCGCGAGATCGTGGCCGGGCGTCGAGCAGGTCACGCTGGCAGTGACCGACGCGGCGCCTGAGGCAAAACGGCTGTATGAGCGCCATGGCTTCCGGGTCTGGGGAGTTGAGCCTCGCGCGCTCGCCTGGAGAGGACGCGAGGTGGACGAGACTTACATGATCCTTGACCTCCGCGATCCCGCCCGTCCGGTTACGTGATGCGCGTAGCTGCGTCGTCCGCCAAGCTGCGCTGTAAGAGCCGGTGAGCGGAAACGGCATGGTCCGCGCATAATCGGACGGTTTACACCCATCATGAGCTCGTGGCACCGGAACAATCCGTAATCGACAGACCGCCGGCACCCGCCAGCGCCCCTGACCAGCCGAGCGAGGCGCACGCCGCGGACGCCAACCCCTCGGGCGGGCGTCTGTTGAGGCTGTCGCTCGTCGCGCTGGGTGTGGTCTACGGCGACATCGGCACCTCTCCGCTCTACGCCCTGCGTGAATGCTTCCACGGCACGCACGCGATCGAGGCCACGCGCGGCAATATTCTCGGCGTCCTGTCGCTCATCTTCTGGGCGCTCATCATCGTCATCTCCGGGAAATATCTCTGGTTCGTGCTGCGTGCCGACAACCAGGGCGAGGGCGGGATTCTGGCGCTGACCTCGCTGGCCACGCCAATCAAAGTGGTCAGCCGGACGGAGCGTTGGCCGCTCGTGCTGCTCGGCATCTTCGGCGCGGCGTTGTTGTACGGCGACGGAATGATCACCCCGGCTATTTCGGTCCTCAGCGCTGTGGAAGGGCTCGAAGTGGCGACGCCGATCTTCAGCGGCTACGTCGTGCCGATCACGATCGGGATTCTGATCGGGCTGTTCCTGATTCAGGCGCGCGGCACGGGCCGTGTCGGCCTGATCTTCGGACCGGTGACGCTCGTCTGGTTCGCCATGCTCGCGGCGCTCGGCATCCGGCAGATCGTCGCGCACCCGTCCGTGCTCGAGGCGATCAATCCGGCCCACGCGGTGTCGTTCTTCATGGTGAACGGACTGGCCGGCTATCTCATTCTCGGCACCGTGGTCCTGGCGATCACCGGCGGGGAATCGCTCTATGTGGATCTGGGTCACTTCGGTCGACGGCCGATTCGCATCGCCTGGTTTACGGTGGTCCTGCCCGCGCTGCTGCTCAACTACTTCGGCCAGGGCGCGCTGCTGATTAACGAGCCCGACTCGCGGTTGAATCCGTTCTTTCTGCTCGCCCCCACCTGGGCGCTCTACCCGCTGGTGGGGCTCGCGACGTTCGCCACGGTCATTGCCTCGCAGGCCGTGATCTCCGGCGCGTTCTCGATTACCAAGCAGGCCGTGCAGTTCGGATTCCTGCCGCGCCTCACGACCGCCCACACCTCGTCCACTGAGTCCGGCCAGATTTACATGCCGGGCGTGAACTGGGCGCTGATGGTCGCGTGCATCCTGCTGGTCATCGGCTTTCGCTCGTCATCCAACCTTGCTGCCGCCTACGGCATCGCCGTGATTTCCACGATGACCATCACGTCTCTGATGTTCATGGTCGTCGCACGCGAACGGTGGGGATGGAGCCCGCTGAAAGTCGGGCTCATCGTCGGCACGTTCCTCGTGATCGACCTTGCGTTCTTCGGCGCGAATATCGTGAAGATCCCCCACGGCGGCTGGTTCCCGGTCCTCGCCGCAATCGTCATCTTCACGCTCATGACCACGTGGAAGCGGGGCCGGCGCGCGGTCGCCTCGCTCCTGATCGCCAATGCCAAGCCGCTGGAGGAACTGCTGGCGGACATCGACCGGAACCCGCCACATCGGGTTCCCGGCACAGCGGTCTTCATGAGTGGTAATTCGACGGGCACGCCGTCTGCCCTGATCCATAACCTCAAGCACAATCAGGTGCTGCACGAACAGGTGCTGCTCCTGACCGCGCGGACGAAGCAGGTGCCCCGGGTCGACGATCGAAATCGGCTCGAGATCGAACCACTCACCAACGGATTCTGGCGGCTGACCGTCAACTTTGGTTTCATGGAGGAACCAAATGTTCACGCCGCGCTCAACCTGATCGACCATCCACGGCTGCGCGTCGACCCTCGAACGGTCACGTATTTCCTCGGGCGGGAAACACTGATTCCCACGAAGAAAGTTCCGCACATGGCGCTCTGGCGCGAGAAGCTGTTCGTGACGATGGCGCGCAATGCGATGAACGCGACCAACTACTTCTCGCTGCCGCCGGATCGCGTCGTGGAGCTCGGCGCGCAACTCGAACTCTGACGCGCGCCGCTCAGGCGCACCGCTCGGATGGAACGGATGCTGCCGCTCGCCTCGTCAGGCCGTCGGATAGGTGGCGATGTCTTCCGTTGCCGGTCCGCAGACAACCTTACCCGTCGCCACATCGAATTGCGAGCCATGCCACGGGCACTGAACCGTGCCGCAAATCAGCACGCCGTCCGACAGCGGGCCACCCCGGTGCGTGCAGCGATCGTCGAATGCGGCGAGGCCCTTCTCGGTGCGCGCGACGACGATGCGGCGGTCGGTGGCGCGTACCAGCTTCATCTGATCGACCTGAAGTGGTGCGGTCGCCACGACGAGCGCGGCCTGAGACGCCGCCTCGGGTCGCTCCTCTTCCTGCCACTTGCCGGCATTCGCGTACCGGTGATCGACGCCGATCTGATTGCGATAGACCAGTGTCCCGCCGAGGAAGCCTGCCACCGACATCATTGCGCTGCCGACCGCCTGAAGTGCCAGCGGGAAACCTCGCGTTCGACGTCCGCGGCTCATCAGCCAGCTCGTCGCGAACAGGCCGAGCGCACTGGCATTCAGAAGCGCGTGTTTGGTCGCGCGCTCCTTACCGGAGCTGTGTGGCGGGATCTGGTTCAGGTAGTCGATCACGCCTGGAATGGCCGCGGCGAGTCCCGTCGCGACGCCAGCAGGGACCAGGTGGTCGGCCACGCGCGACAGTTCGCGGTTGCGCGAGACGGAGGCCGCGACGTTGAAGGCAAACGCGCCGGTCAGGAACGCGAACGGATAGACGATGACCATCGGGTGAATGGGATGGCCTTTTACGGAGGCATGACTTCTCATGCGGCGGCGATGTGCAAGCGGTGGACCTGATGCCGCGGCCGCAAAGGTGCGAAGGTGCGAAGGTGCGACGGTGCGAAGGTGCGAGGGGCGGGGGTGCGGGGGGGGCGACCGGCACGTCGACGAAAACGTCTGCTTCGCCGGTCCGGGTGCGGTCGCTTCAGCCGGTCGAGCGACTCATCGGCTGCGGAGGAGGGTAGCGGTGCTACTGTCGATGTGACTCGAGGGAGGACGACATGGACGAACAGGAACAGAAGCCGGCGAGCACGCGCTCGGGATTCGCGCCGTTCACGATCGGGCAGGATGTTCACATCGACCGCGGCGGCGGCGGGTTGCTGCTTGCCCAACGCGACATGCACGTGTCGCGCGGCGGGGGCCAGTGGCTCGTTGCGCTCGGCAATCAGACGGTCGAGAAGGGCGGCGGTGCCGTGCTCGTCAGCCGCGAGGCTCGCGTCTCAAATGGATCAATCGGGCTGGTCGTCGCCAATCGCGTGACGCTCGAGGGAACCGCGCGGGCGCTGGTCTCAATTTCGGTGTCCGCAGTCGCCGCTGCGGCGATTGGGTTCGGGCTCGGCGTCCTCTTCGGTCGTGGTCGAACGCCGCGCCGCCGTTCAACGTCATGAACCTCGCACGTGCCACCGTGATCACCGTCGTGATGCTCTCGACGGGGCTGTCCGCGCAGACTGCTGGCCGACCGTGGACCACGCCCGCTGCCGCCGAAGTCGACGCGATCTATCCGGACATCGAGGCGCTGTACATCGACCTTCACCGCAATCCCGAGCTCGCATACCAGGAGACCCAGACCGCCGCCAAACTCGCCGCCCGTGTGAACGCGCTCGGATTCGAGGTCACGACCGGGATCGGTGGAACGGGAATCGTCGCGGTGATGAAGAACGGAGCAGGGCCGACCGTCATGCTGCGAACCGAACTCGACGCGTTGCCGGTGGAGGAGACGACCGGGTTGCCGTTCGCGAGCACCGCGGTGATCAGGAATGCGAGCGGGCAGATGATCCCGGTGATGCACGCCTGCGGTCACGACATCCACATGTCCGCGTGGTCGGGCACCGCGCGCCTGATGGCCGAGCACCGCGACCGCTGGCAGGGCACGCTCGTGCTGGTCGGGCAACCGGCCGAAGAGACGCTCGGGGGCGCAGCCGCCATGCTGAAGGACGGCTTGTTCACGCGATTTCCGCGTCCGGATGTGGCGCTCTCGTTTCATGACGACGACACACTGCCGGCGGGGACGATCGGCTATCACCCCGGTGCGTTCAGGGCGATGTCGGACGCGGTGACGATCACGGTGTACGGCCGCGGCGGCCACGCCGCCATGCCGTACAACACGATCGATCCAGTCGTCCTCGCGGCGCGCATCGTCGTGGCACTGCAGACCGTGGTGTCACGCGAGAACAACCCGGTGGATCCGGTGGTGGTCACCGTTGGATCGATTCACGGCGGGACCGCCGGCAACGTCATCCCGGACGAAGTGCGGCTGCAGTTGTCGGTGCGCACGTACACACCGGAGGTACGGACGCGCACGCTCGCCGCCATTCGGCGCATCACGAAGGGCGAGGCCGATGCGGCCGGGGCACCTCGCGCGCCGCAGGTTGATGCTCCCGCAGAAGCTGTTCCCGCCGTCATCAACGATCCCGCTCTGACGATGCGTCTCGCGGATGCGCTGAAGAAGAATCTGGGGACCGATCGCGTCGTCGAGATGCCGCAGAAGATGACCTCGGAGGACTTCGCCGAGTACGGCCTGGCCGGTGTCCCGTCGGTGCTGCTGCACGTCGGCGCGGTCGACCCGGCAAAGCTCGCGGCCGCGCGACAGACCGGCATTCCGGTCCCGGCACCGCACTCGCCGCAATGGGCACCGGAGCGTGAGCCGACGCTCAAGGGCGCCATTCGCGCCGAAGTCACCGCGCTCCTCGAGCTCTTCGCGACGAAGTAGGCAAACGCCCGTCCATGCAGTCGTGGGGCAAACCTTCAGGTTTGCCCAAGCGCCTAGGGTGAGCGCCGCAGCGCTGCGACCAGATGATGTGCACTCGCTCGTAGGACAAACCTTCAGGTTTGCCCATCGCGAGAGTAGGCTCTTGTGATGACGATCGATCGCTGCCGCACCTTTCACCAGCTCCACGAATCCGGCTGCTTCGTCATCCCGAATCCGTGGGACGCTGGCAGTGCGCGCCTGCTGGTGCAACTCGGATTCCCGGCCCTCGCGACGACAAGCTCGGGGTTCGCATGGTCACTCGGCCTGACGGACACGGGTGCGACGCTGGACCAATCGCTCAGCCACTTCCGCGCGATCGCCGGAAGCGTCGACGTGCCGGTCAGCGCCGACTTTCAGGCGGGGTATGCACGTGAGCCCGAGGCAGTGGCCGCGAACGTCGGACGTGTGCTCGACACCGGCGTTGCGGGGCTGTCCATCGAAGATGGGACAGGCGATCGATCGGACCCGCTCTTCGAGTTCACGCTCGCGGTCGAACGCATTCGCGCCGCGAGGCGCGCCATCGATGAGAGCGGCACCGGCGCGCTGCTCACCGCCCGCACGGAAGGATTCATTGTCGGCCGCCCCGATCTCGCCGAAACGATTCGCCGGCTCACCGCGTTTGCCGAGGCTGGTGCGGATTGCCTGTACGCTCCGGGCCTGCCGACCATGCAGGACATTGTCACAGTCGTAAAGGCGGTCGCACCCAGGCCCGTCAACGTGCTCGTCGGCAGCGACTTCTCGAGCGTGGCGGAGCTTGCGGCTGCCGGCGTGCGCCGCATCAGCGTCGGTGGGGCATTGGCGCGCACCGCCTGGACCGGGTTCCTGTCCGCCGCACGCGAGATCGCGGAGCGGGGCACGTTCACGAGCTTCGGTGACGCACTGCCGTTTCGGCAGGTGAACGGACTGTTCGGGCCGGAGTAGGTTGGCTACATCGTGCGGTGCACGATCGCGCCATTGACGATCGTCATCGCCGACCGAATCTTCTTGATCTCGATCTCGGGGACAGAGAAGTAGTCGCGATCGAGCACGACGAGGTCGGCCAGCTTCCCCGGTTCGATCGAACCAAGCCGATCCTCCATCCGCAGGTGCCAGCTGCTCTCGCGGGTGCGCAGCCGCAGTGCCTCCTCACGGGTGAGATGTTCTCCCGGATTGACCTGCTGCCCGTGGGTGTTGACCCCGGTCACCACGTAATACAGGTGCAGCCACGGATTGAGCGGCGAGATGTGGGTGGCGTTGCTGAACAGGCTCTTGCGAATTGGATGCTGGTTGATGGTGCGGAACGCGTGCCCGACGACCACGTCCGGATTGTTCGAATTGACCCAGTTGTTCGCGGCGAGCTGAATGCTGCATCCGAGCGCCTGCAGCCGGTCCAGCAGTTCCGGCGTGACCCATCCGACCCCGCTGCCAAGGAGGTTGACGTTCCAGCGGAGCGTGGTGATGCCGATCTCGCGGTTCACGGCCTCGAGCTGCTCGACCAGCCGTGTCAGCCCGGCGAGATTCGACGCATCGTTGTCGCAGCGCCACCCGGCTTGCGCGACCAACCGCTGCGCCGCTCGTGTCTGTTCGACTTCGGCGGCCGGCGCCGGCCACTCGCCGATACCGGCGGTGCGCAGCATATCGTCGCCGAAATAGGGGAGCGCGTTCCGGAGGTAGTCCTTCAACATCGCGTTGTCGTCACGTTCCGCGAAGCAGGTGAAGTCCATCTGCACGCGCATCGTCATGCGACCTTCCCCGTGCACCGCATTCCATGCATCGCGCGAGCGGTACGGGTCGACCGCGGCAGACCCCTGTCGAGGGTGCAGCGGACCCAGCGCGTAGATCGTGGACTTGTCGAGCCACGCGGTCAGGCCGACGCTCGTCGAATACGCCATCGTCCGGACGGCATTCCGTTTCTTGTCGTCGAATGTCTGCAGCCGCCGCAACAGATACAGCGCGCTGGTTGACGGGCCGCCCATCGCCGTCGATGCCGCGATGACGCCTGTTGCAGAGGCGTTGACCCGGACGTAATCCGGGTGCGGCGCTGGTGCGGCATCGGCGCCATCGAAGAATCGCTTGCCGGCGGTATTCGTCACCGCGGGACCGTTGAAGCCCTGGTACAGGAGCACCGGATGGTCGGGCACCGCTTCGTCCAGTTCCCGCAACGTGGGCAGGCGATGCTCGGCCCAGAGGTTCGGGTTGGCCGCACCGATCGAGGTGAGCCACTGTGCATCGGGAACCGCCTTTGCCTGCGCGGCGAGCACGTCCTGCACTTCGCGGATGGTGCTGGCGCTCTCGATGTCCAGCACGTGATAACCCGGGCGATCGGCGGTGTCGAGGCCGTGCAGGTGCGTTTCGATCAGGCCAGGCACGACGGTGCGACCGCGTAGGTCGATGACTTGAGCGCCGGCCCTGGCCGACGCGGGCGGAATCACATCGCTGATGGACGCGATTCTGCCGCTGCGAATCGTGACGCTGCTCGCCACCGTGTTCCGTGGATCGATCGCATGGATGCGTCCGTTGACCAGAATCAGGTCCTGCACCGGGGCACCGGCTGACAGTTCCGGCGCAGCAGTCTGCGGGGGCGGCGCCGCGAGCGCGGGCGCCGGGCCCTCCCACGCGTGTCCTGCGGCCAGTCCGGCCGCTCCCGCCGTGGCACCGAGAAACGTCCGTCGCGAAATCATCCGCCTGTTCTGCATCGTGTGTATTCGTCGGCGGCGCACCCACATCGAGCCGCAAAGCGCGATACTCTCACAGTCGACGCCCCCGCATGTCGACCCTTGTCAAAGCCTCTGTAATCGCGTGCGGCTACGCCGGCGCGTTCCTGCTCGCATCGGCGGTTGTCGCCGTTCGCGTCGCGGCCACGAGCGGCCCCGTGGCGCAGGCGTCCAGCGGCATGTATGCGTTCGGCGACGCGGTGGTGTTTGTCGGGGTGTTCGGTGTGGCGGCGCTCGTGCCCACTGGCGGCGCGCTGTTCTTTCTGAGCTCGTTCCGTACGTTCTGGACGGTGCTGGCGTCGTTCGGCGTGGCGGTGGCCTGCACCGGCGTTGTGGCGGCAGTGCTGTACGCCGTGGGCAGAGGTGCGGCGCCCTCACTGATCGCAACCCTGGCGATGGTGTCGGTGCTCCGGATTCTGATCGCGCCGCTGCTCGCGCTGACGTTTCTCGTGTGCACCGTGTTCGCGCCGCGGCGCACGCCGCGGTTCGCGTTTCTGGCCGCGACGCTGATGGAGGCGTCAGTCAGCACGTACGCCGCCGCAATCTGGTTCCTGCCGTTACTCCTCCAAAGGGCCTGAGCGGGGCCGCCCTCAGCCCCTTACTTCAGGCTGAATTTGGCGGTCAGCAGCAGGACCTCCTGATCCGCATCCTTGTACGTGATCCGCGCGATGACGCACCCTGCAGTCTTCGGCAGTTTCCAGTTCTGGATGAATTTCTTCTCCAGCGTGTCGTAGCGTAGGTTTGTGTCGCCGATCGTCACGTAATCCACCTGGTCCTGCGGTGAAGTCGAGCAGACCGAGGCGGACGCCGCGGCCACGCTGAAGATCAGACCGGTGGTGGTTGTCTTCTCCTGCCCATTGAGCGTCACGTTGAACTTCAAGGGGATCGTCGAGCCCGCTTTGGCGGTATTCACGTATCCCGCAATCGGACTCACCGGCGCGTAAAACCCGGTCGCCGCCGCGTACGCCGCTGTGCTCTTGAAGATGGCAAACGGCGAGAACGACGTCGTGGTGCCGCAGAGTGTCTGCGTTGACGCGTTGACGCTCGACGTGATGTCGATCCAGCCGCCGTTCACGTAGTGGAACAGGCGAGGCGTTTGTCCGCCGAAGTCCACGCCGGCATAGCTGAAGCAGATCTCTGTCGGGCCGGTGATGGTCGCGGTCGTGGAGATGTCGTAGTAGAGCGGCACACCGCCGTCGCTCAACACGATCTCGAAGTTGCCGGGTGGATCGGGCGCGAGCTCCGGCGTGGTCTGCGGATCGATCACCGCCACCGTGGTCTGACCGGCCCCCGTCACGTTGTCGAACGTCAGCGTGACATCGGGGGTCCCCGGCGGAACGTCGGGCGCGACGGTGACGTCGTTGCCCGGCGGCACCACGACGATGGCTGGCGCGTTGACGTTGATGGTGAGGGGCGCGTTTGCACTGAGATTGAGCGAGTTCTCCGCTGTGATCAGGACGCCGTACGACCCGGCGGTCGTCGGCGTGCCGGTGATCTCGCCGGTGGAGCTGTTGATTGCGAGGCCCGGCGGCAGATTGTCCCCGGATACGGTCGACGCCCACGTCGTCCCGATCGTGAACGCAAACGGCAATCCGACCGTCGCAGTGAGTGTTGGCATCGCATCGAACGTCGGAACGACGACAGCCGGATCCACGACTCGGGTGAAGTTCAGGATGTTGCCATCGTCGACCACCAGGCCCAGGCTATCGCGCGTGAGCGTGGCCGTCTGCGAGTTGGGCAGGTCTCCCGCGGGAGCCACGGTCAGCAGGTGTGTCGTGCTGTCCCACGTGTAGGTGCCCGTCTCGGATCCGAAATCGCCTTCGAAGGACTGCGCGAAGAAGTACTTGAAGCCCGCGCTGCTGCTGAGGAATGCGCCTGCTGCAAACTCGCCCGCCTGCAGATCGCCTTGCAGTGCCCAGCCGCCGACGATCGAATTGGGAGCTCCTTGAATACGCGTGACGACGGTCGCGGTGCACGTCGCGCAGTTGGTGTCCGTGATCGTGCCGGCACTCACATCGAGCACCAGGCCTGATCGGCCGTTGAAATTGGAGAGCCCGAGGTTGCCGTTGGTGTCCTGGAGGGTCGTTAACGTGAAGGCGCCGCCGCCGGTGGTGCCCGTCCACGTGTAGAGACCCCGTTCGAACCCGCCGGCGTTGATCCCGATGTACGAGCCATCGGCGCGGAAGGTCATGACGCCGGTCGGGTTATTCGGATCCACGCCGATCGCCCACGCTCCGACGATTGCCAAATCAGTGGGTGGCGCCTGCGACGGATTGAAGGAGGCGAGCAGGCCGGCCGGGAGTTCGACGACGAAGCCTTCGACCGCGCCGTCCACATACCCGGCACCCCCGATCGTGCGCCGGCGTCCCTGGCCGTAGACCAGGTCGACCCCTTCGACCGTGCGGATGCCGAGCACCGCGACGTTGGTCGGATCCCAGCCCATCGCCACGAGGTCCACGCCTTGCGCCAGGAGCGCGCTGCTCAAATGGTACCAGCCGTGGCTGTTGTGGAGATACGCATACCTGCCACTCGGCACAACCCCGAGGCCTCCGACCTGGTTGTTGCCGGGACCGGTTCCCCCAACGAAGGTCACGGCGATCACTGCACCGTCCGATGTCATCCCGCCAAGTGGACGCGGCGTCCAGCCAGCGTTTGGCGAGCCGAGCCGCGCGGTGATCGTATTCGCGGCGTTCGTGAGATACACCTCACCGTTCGGATATTCCGGGCTGTTGCCGATGACGACCGTCTGGTCGCCCGTCGACGAGAGCGCGACCGGCATGTTCCAGCTACCACCATTTGGCAACGTCGGAATCAGGGTCGTCGTACCGGTGAGCGTGCCCGGGTTGTGGACGTAGCGGAACGCCACGGCGTTGGCCACCACAGCGCCGTTCACCGTGGTGTAGGCGACCTGATTGTTCGCCGCCGCGCCGACCATTACCTGGCCGTTGCTCGACGTGCCGCGGGGGATCGGGAAGCCCCAGCTCTTGCCGGTCGGCGTCAGGTCGGGGAGATTGACGCCGAGGCCGATCTCGTAGCGCACCGGGATGCGCGTTTCGGTCGGCTGTCCGCCGTTGACCTGGCGGATCCCGTAGTTGACGTTGCCGTTGTCAGACATCGCCAGGTTCACGAACGACCCCGCGCCGGTCCCCAGGTTCAGATTCAGGTTCGCCGCGATCGCCGGGAGCAGGCTGCGCGTGACACGCACCCAGTTGGTGCCCGTCGCGTCACTGAAATGTGCCTGGCTGGCGAGGTAGGTGGCGTCTGGCGTGATCTGGTAGGAGAAGATCGACGCCGTCTGCGTGCTGGTGAATGCGGCGCCGTTCGGGAGCGCCTGCAGGCTGCTGCCACTGTTGGTGGCCGTCCACAGTGCCGGCGTGTCGAGATTCGGCACCGCGGGTAAAGCGGCAGTGGCGTTGACGGCCGACGAGCCCACCGCGTAAATCGTCCCGTTGACGCGTGTCGCGTCCCGCGCCACGCTGCCGACGCCGCCGCCGGGAAGGTCACCGAGCGCATGAAAACTGGCCGGGGGCGGCGCAAATGTCAGGACGAGGGTCGCCGACGCGGTGTCGCCAAACGTGTTGGTGACCGTAATCCCGACGTTGAACGTGCCGTTGACCGCAGGAGTACCCGAGATGACGCCCGTGTTCGGATCGATCGTCACGCCAGCGGGAAGGCCCGTGGCCGAGAACGTCAACGCGTTCACGGCGGTCACCGTGTACGAAAAGGCCGAGTCCTCGGCTCCGGACGCGGTGAGCGTCACGTTGGTGATCCCGGGAACGACGGAACTCGGCGCAATGATACGGGCGAAGTTCGACGTTACGCCGCCGCCCCCCTCGTCGACCACGAGGCCCAGGTCGTCACGCGTGAGGGTCGCCGTCTGCGAGTTCGGCACGTCTCCCGTGGGGATCACGGTCAGCAGGTGTGTCGTGCTGTCCCACGTGTACGTGCCCGTCTCGGATCCGAAGTCGCCTTCGAAGGACTGCGCGAAGAAGTACTTGAAGCCAGCGTTGCTGCTGAGGAACGCGCCTGTTGCAAACTCGCCCGCCTGCAGATCGCCTTGCAGTGCCCACCCGCCAACGATCGAACCGGCGCCGCCCGTGATGCGCGTCCCGGTCGCGACCGCGCAGGTGCCGCAGTTGGTATCCGTGATCGTATGCGTATCGCCATTGATCGCCAGCACGAAGCCGGAACGTCCGTTGAATCCCGAGAGACCCGAGTTGCCGTTGGTATCGAACCGCGTGGTCATCGTGAAGGCGCCGCCACCGGCGGTCCCGGCCCAGGTATACACGCCTCGCTCAAAACCCGCGGCGTTGATATGGACAAACGAGCCGTCGGCTAGCAACGCGAGGACGCCGTTCGGGTTATTCGCCGCACCGATGGCCCAGGCTCCGACGATCGATTGATCGCTGGGTGGTACTGGCGTCGGGTTGAATGCCGCGAGTACACCCGATGGGAACTCGGCGACAAACCCTTCCACAGCGCCATCCACGTAGCCGGCAGCGCCCACCGTGCGTCGCCGCCCCTGACCGTAGACCAGGTCAACCCCGTCGATCGTGCGAATGCCAAGCACCGCGATGTTCGTCGGGTCCCACCCCATCGCCACGAGGTCCACGCCTTGCGCCAGGAGCGCGCTGCCCAGATGAAACCACCCGTGGCTGTTGTGGAGATACGCGTACTTGCCGATCTGTGGAACACCGAGGCCACCGACCTGGTTGTTGCCAAGGGCGGGCCCACCAACGAACGTCACCGCCACTACGGCGCCATCCGACGTCATCCCGCCGAGCGGCCGCGGTGTCCAGCCATAGTTCGGTGAGCCGAGGGTCGCGGTGACGGTGTTGGCCGCATCTGTGAGGTACACCTCGCCGTTCGGAAAGCTGTTGCTATTGCCGATCATCACCGTCTGGGTGCCGGTGGATGACAGCGCCACCGGCATGTTCCAGAACCCGCCGTCGGGCAGCGCCGGGATCAAGGTTGTGGTCCCCGTAAGTAATCCCGCGCTGTGAACGTAGCGGAATGCGACGGCGTTGCTTGCCACGAAGGGGCCGTTGTTGAAGAACGACACCTGGCCGTTCGCCGCCGCGCCGACCATCACCTGGCCGTTGCTGGAGGTGCCGCGCGGGATTGGGAAGCCCCAGGTCTTGCCGGTCGGCGTGAGGTCAGGGAGATTGACGCCGAGGCCGATCTCGTAGCGCACCGGGATGCGCGTTTCGGTCGGCTGTCCGCCGTTGACCTGGCGGATCCCGTAGTTGACGTTGCCGTTGTCAGACATCGCCAGGTTCACGAACGACCCCGCGCCGGTCCCCAGGTTCAGATTCAGGTTCGCCGCGATCGCCGGGAGCAGGCTGCGCGTGGCCCGCACCCAGTTGGTGCCCGTCGTATCGCTCGGATGCGCCTGGCTGGCGAGGTAGGTGGCGTCCGGCGTGATCTCGTAGGAGAAGATCGAGGCCGTCTGCGTGCTGGTGAACGCGGCGCCGTTCGGCAGCGCCTCGAGCGCCCCCCCTCCGGCGCCCGTCCCTGTCCACAGCGCCGGCGTGTCGAGGTTAGGCACCGCCGGCAACACGGCGGTCGAGTTGACCGTCGACGACCCAACCGCGTAGATCGTCCCGGCCACACGGGTCGCGTCTCGAACGATGCTGCCGGTGCCCCCGCCAGTCAGGTCGCCGATGCCCTGAAAAGTGGTGGCGGCCCCCTGCGCGCGGTTTCCCGACGACCCAAGCGCGACGACGACTCCAACCAACATGGTGACTGCAAGCCTGCGGACGGTACGCATCGGTATCTCGTCTCGGGGTCGCAGCGTCGACAGCCCGCCCTTCCGCGACCCCACGGGGTTGGGCAGGACGAAGAACAGATGAGCTGAGGCGCGAGAAAATATAGGATCTCATCTGGCGTTTACAAGCGGATTTTCTATCGCTGTTGTCAAAGATCCTTCGCGCGACGTCGGGATACGATTCCGCCCGGCACTAGTCTGCCGAGGGGAGGCCTTTCGGTGGTGTCAGCATGCGGAACGTCATCGGCTTGACGCCGCGGGATGTGATTCCGCGCCTGGCCGCAGCGTTCGAGGCGCACCTCACCGTCCGTGAAGCCTTCCGCACGACGTTTGCCGCGCTCCAGGGGCGCGCGATTGGGCCCCTGCTCTGAGCGGCGTGATCACTGCGAGGAACGTGCATTCCGCCGAGTCCACTGCTGGAGGTTTGAAATGGGTCGATCGATTGCCGCGCTGACCGTCGCCGTCGCCATGTTGTCGACTGGATTGAGAGGACAGCAACCGGCGGGGCCTGTCCCCTCACGGATTCCCAACGTCGACGCGCTCAAGCGCGACGCGTCAACCGATATCGACCGCATGGGCGTCATGACGCAGCAGATGATCGACCAGGTCTTCAGCTTCGGCGAGCTGGGGTATCAGGAGATCGAAACCTCGAAGTACCTGACGGAGGTGCTGCGCAAGAACGGCTTCACGGTCCGCGAGAACGTCGCGGGCATGCCGACCGGCTGGACGGCGACGTGGGGGTCCGGCAAGCCGGTGATCGCGCTTGGTTCGGATATCGACGACATCCCGCAGGCGTCGCAGAAGCCGGGCGTGGCGTACCACGACCCGATCATTGCTGGAGCGCCCGGGCACGGCGAAGGGCACAACACCGGTATGCCGCTGCAGATCACGGCCGCCATCGCGGTGAAGAAGATCATGGAGCGCGACCACCTCGCCGGCACGCTCGTGCTCTGGCCAGGCGTTGCGGAGGAACTGCTTGGCGGCAAAGCGCACTTCGTCCGCGCCGGCGTCTTCAAGGATGTCGATGTCTGCCTGTTCGCGCACGTGTCCGACAACTTCAGTGTCCGCTGGGGTGAGCCCGATAACATGACCGGGCTGATCTCGGTCGAGTATTCGTTCACCGGGGAGAGCGCTCATGCTGCTGCTGCGCCGTGGCGCGGACGGTCGGCGCTCGACGCCGTCGAGTTGATGAACATCGGCTGGAACTTCCGCCGCGAGCACCTGCGCCTCCAGCAGCGCTCCCACTACGTCGTCACCAACGGCGGCGATCAGCCGAACGTCGTGCCGCAGAACGCGAGCGTCTGGTACTTTCTCCGCGAAACCGAGTACCCGCAGCTGCTGGAGATGCGGAAGATTGCCGATCAGATCTCGCGCGGCGCCGCGATGATGACCAACACGGAGGTGACATCGCGCGTGCTCGGGTCCGCATGGCCGCAGCACTTCAACAAGCCGGTGGCCGAAACCATGTACAGCAACATCGCGGCAGTCGGCTATCCGCAGTGGGACGCCGCGGACCTCGCGCTGGCAAAAGGGATCCAGAAGGAGCTCGGCCAGCGCGAACAGGGGCTGAACACCAAAGTCGCGGAGCTGCAGGGGCCGGCCACCGCGAACACGGGCGGGGGCTCCGATGATATCGGCGACATCTCGTGGAATGTGCCGACCGTCACGTTGCGCTATCCGGCCAACATTCCCGGCCTGCCCGGTCACAACTGGGCCAATGCGATTGCCAGCGCCACGCCCATCGCGCACAAGGGCTCCACCGCCGGTGCGAAGGTCATTGCCATGACGGTGCTCGATCTGCTCGCGCGCCCCGCCGTCGTCGAGCAGGCGTGGGACTACTTCCGCACGGTGCAGACCAAGGACCGGAAGTACGAGCCGCTGATCGGTCCGGCCGACGTGCCGGTCACGACGCTGAATGCGGACACGATGGCGCAGTATCGGGCCGAAATGAGGAAGTACTACTTCGACGCCACGAAGTACAAGACGTACATGGAGCAGCTCGGCATCAAGTACCCGACTGTGCGCGGCCAGTAGACCGCCCCTCGATCAACGGTTCGGTCCAAACGGAGTTCCCGATGAGCAGCATTCTCAGATCCGCGTCGCGCGGCGGCGCGGCCGTGTGGTGCGCCACCGTATGCGTCCTTGCCCTGTCGGCCGTTGCGTTCACGCAGCCGCGCCCGGGCGCGCCGGCCATCCTGGTGTTCGAGGGCGCGCGCCTGATTCGCGGTGATGGCGGCGTGCCGATCGAGTCGTCTGCCTTCATCGTGCAGGGCGAACGGGTCACGATCGTTGGACGCAAGGGGCAGGTGCGAGTGCCGGCCGGCGCAACCCGCATCGATCTGACGGGCAAGACCGTGATGCCCGCGATCGTCGATGCGCATACCCATCCCGGTTATCGCAAGGGCCTCAGCTTCGCGGCCGCGAACTACACGCGCGACAACCTGGCCGAGACGCTGACGCGGCTCGCCTACTACGGCGTCGGCGCGACGCTGGCGCTCGGGACGGACCCTGGCGACCTTGCGTTTCAATTGCGCGCGCAGCCGGTGCCCGGCGCGGCGCTCCTTCGCACCGCGGGCCAGGGCTTTGCCATGCCGGATGCGGGTCCCGGTATTCCGATGCGCGACGCCGCGTATCACGTCACGACCGAAGATCAGGCGCGCCGCAATGTGCGCGCGCTGGCCGACAAGCACGTCGACCTCGTGAAGATGTGGGTGGACGACAGAGACGGCACCGAGCAGAAGCTTCCGCCCGACATCTATCGCGCGATCATCGACGAGGCCCACAAACACAATCTTCGCGTCGTCGCCCACATCCGCGAGCTCGCCGATGCCAAGGCGGTGCTGCGCGCCGGCGTCGATGGGTTCGCGCATCCTCCCCGCGACGTCCCGGTCGACGATGAGTTCCTGAACATCGTGAAGCGACATCCTGGGGTGTTTTTTGTGGCGACGATGTGGGGCGAGCGGCTCGGCGGATCGCCAGGCGTGCCGGAGTGGATCGACGATCCGATTGCGCGTGACGGGTTTCCGGCTGGTGAACTGACGCGCCTCGCGGACGCATTTCGAAGCGCCACCCCGGAACAGCGCGCTCAATCGCAACGGTATGTGGAGACGGCGAGGGGCAACATTGCGAAGCTCGCGGCGGCCGGTGCGCGATTCGGTGTCGGCACGGACACGGGAGGGAACACGGGCGCGCAGTTCTTCGGTCTTTCAGCCCACATCGAGATGGAAATGCTCGCGGCTGCCGGGTTGACGCCGGCCCAGGTGATCGTCGCCGCGACGCGCAACTCGGCGCGGATCGCCGGCCTCGAAGATCACGGCACGATCGCGCCCCGCCAGAGCGCCGACTTCATCGTGCTGGACGCGAATCCGCTCGACGACATCCGGAACACGCGCCGGATCGCGCGCGTGTTTCTCAGAGGGCAGGAGATCAACCGCGCGGCGCTGAAAGCCAGATGGATGATGCAATAGCCGGCCGCCCACGGTCGTCAGCTATACAATGCGCGTCCATGAGCACACGACGCGTCGCGATCGCCGCTTTGTTCTTCACGATCGGGTATGGGTCCGCAGCCCCGGCATTCGCCGCCGGCTGCGATCGTGCCTGCCTCGCGAAAGTGGTTGATCAATACGTCGCGGCGGTCCTGAAGCACGACCCGTCAGCCGCGCCCCTCGCCGCGAGCTTCCGCTATACGGAGAACGCGCTCGAGGTGAAACCCGGCGATGGTCTCTGGAAGAGCGCGACCGGCCTCGGCGCCGTGCAGCGGCGCTATCTCGATCCGGTCAGCGGGCAGGCTGCCTATTTCGGCTTGATTGAGGAAGGCGCTGATACCGCCATCACGACGATGCGCATCAAGGTGGTGAACGAGCGGATCACCGAAGGCGAGGCCGTGATCGGCCGTCGCGCAAACGGCATTTTCGATCAGGCCGGCCTGGTGGCCGTCCCGCCGCCGGAGCGAACAGTCCGGGTTGCCGCGCGTCTTTCCCGCGACGCCATGGTCAAGGCCGCCAACAGCTACTTCGATGGCCTTCAGAGCAAAGACGGCTCGACCATCCTTGCGATTCCCGGCTGCGTCCGCGTCGAAAACGGGGTGACGATGACCGGGTCGCGGGAGGGGCGCGCGGGCGCGCCGCCGGTCGATCGCGGCGATTGCAGCAACATGGCCGCGATGGCGCAGATCTCCACCGTAACCAACCGCCGCTTCCCGGTCGTCGACGAGGAGGCGGGTGTGGTCGTCGGCATGGGCGTGTTCAATCGCCCCCCGGGTGCGAAGCGCGCCGACGGCACACTATGGCCGCGCAACCTGCTGACGGAGATCTTCACGATCGAGAACGGCCGCATCCAGGCGATTCATGCCGCCATGCATTACATGACGCCCGACGTGGCCACAGCCCCGGGATGGCCGGCGGACGCGTCATATCTTCCTTGACTCGCAGCCGGTGAGACAGCGGCGGTCACCAGCCGTCGCTGACGTGGTCAGGGGTCCAGCCGCCGGCCCGATCGCGCATCGAACAGGTGCAGCCGGTCGCGCCGCAATCTGAACCCCACGTCAGCGCCGACAGCGACGCTGGCATCGGGGAGAACCACCACCCGCATCAGATCGTCTGGTGCGCCCGCGACGCGTACATGAACCAGCGTTGCCGCGCCGAGCGGTTCCACCACCTCGATACGTCCGGTGCCGTCGCTGCCGTTCGACTCGGACAGCTCGACGTCATGTGGTCGAACGCCGAGCTGAACCTCGGCTCCAGCCGCCAGTGCGCCACGACCTGAATCGATCCCGTGCGGAAACGCCGGCGACAGCAGCCGCTGGCCGTGATCGCCCGCCGCCGTGCAACGCCAGACATTCATCGCCGGCGAACCGACGAACGCGGCCACGAAGGTGTTGGCCGGCCGCTCGTACACGGCCATCGGCGGCCCGATCTGCTCGACGGCGCCATCGCGCATGACGGCGATTCGCGTGCCGAGCGTCATCGCCTCCTCCTGATCGTGCGTGACGTACACCATCGTCGCGTGCAAGCGGTGGTGGAGCATCGCCAGCTCGGCGCGGGTCCCGGCACGCAGGATCGGATCAAGGTTGGAGAGCGGCTCGTCGAACAGGAAGGCCCTGGGTTCACGCACAATCGCGCGGCCGAGCGCAACGCGCTGACGCTGACCGCCCGAGAGTTGCGCGGGACGGCGCTCGAGCAGCGCCTCGAGTCCGAGCGCAGCGGCGGTTACGGCGACGCGTGTAGCGATGCGATCCGAGTCGACGCGTCGCATGCGCAACCCGAACGCAAGGTTCTCGCGCACGGTCTTGTGCGGGTAGAGCGCATAGCTCTGGAACACCATCGCGAGGTCGCGGTCCTGTGGTGCCACCGTGGTGACGTCCTGGCCGTCGAGCAGGATGCGACCGCTGGTCGGCACTTCGAGGCCGGCGATCAGCCGGAGCACGGTGCTCTTCCCGCTCCCCGATGGTCCGAGCAGTACCAGCAGCTCGCCATCCGCCACCTCGAGCGATACTCCTCGCACGGCAACGTGCCCGGTGGGGAAGGTCTTGTGCAGCGCGTCGAGCGCAATCGACGCCATCTCACCCCTTCACGGCGCCAGAGGTGAGCCCGGCAACGATGCGGCGCTGGGCGGCGAGCACCAGTGCGGCGACCGGAATCGTGACCACCACCGCCGCAGCGAGAATCTCACCCCAGGGCACCTGGTACTGTCCCCGGAACAGCGTAATTGCGACAGGGGCGGTGTACCGCTCCGGGCCCAGCGTGAATGACAGCGCGAACAGGAACTCGTTCCAGCTGTAGAGAAATGTCAGGATTGCGGCGGTCGTCATCCCAGGCCAGGACAGCGGCAGAATGATCTCCCACAGCGTCCGCACGCGGCTGGCGCCGTCGATCAGGCCAGCCTCTTCGAGTTCCGGTGGCAACTGGCGGAAGAAGCCGACGAGCAGCCAGATCGTGAGCGGCATCGCGAATGTCAGATACGGCAGCACCAGCCCCGGGTACGTGTTGAGCAGGCGGAGCTCACGGAGCAGCAGGTACAGCGGCGACACGATCGAAATCTGCGGAAACATCGACACCGCCAGCACCAGCGCGAGGACCGGTCCCTTGCCGCGGAAGCGGAGCCGGGCCAGCGCATAGGCGCAGGCCGCGCCAAGGCTCACGCACAGGAGGGTCGTGGCCCCGGCGACCACGAGCGAGTTGCGGACCGGCGTCCAGAAATCACGTTGGCCGAACAGCGCGCGATAATGGTCGAGCACCAGCGCCTCCGGCGTGAGCGTCGGCTGGGCGAAGAGACGCCCCTCCGGTGTAAACGAGCCGAGCGCCATCCAGTAGAGCGGAAACGCGGTGGCGACGACGAGCACCCCCGTCACGAGCGGCCACGCCGTCCGCCGGCTCATGCGGCGCGATCCTCGAAGGGGCTCCCGCCGACGAGGCGAATCCCCACCAGCGCACAGATGATCGCCACCGCGAAGACGATCACCGAGAGCGCCGAGCCGAACCCGAAGCGCAGGTTCTGCATGATCTCGGTGAACGTGTACATGGCGATCGACTCCGTCGCCGTGCCGGGGCCGCCGCCGGTCATCACGTACAGCACATCGAACACGCGAAAGGCATCGAGCATGCGGAAGAGCACGGCGATGAGGAGCGCCGGCCTGAGGAGCGGCAGGGTGACGGTGGTGAACTGCTGCCACGATCCGGCTCCGTCGAGCGCGGCTGCCTCGTAGAGCGACTGGTCGATGTGCTGCAGCCCGGCGAGCAGGAGAATGGCCACAAAGGGTGTCGTTTTCCACACGTCCGCGAGGATGATCGGTATCCACGCGGCGGCGGCGTCGGCAAACCAGGTCGGCGGTGTCAGACCGATCGCGAGCATCGCCGCGTTCGCCAGGCCCGCCGGGCTCTCGAATATGAATCGCCAGACCAGTGCCGCGACGACAGTCGGAATCGCCCAGGGCAGCAGCACGGCGGTGCGGGCGATGCCGCGGCCGCGCCCGACGCGATCGAGCGCGACGGCGAACAGGAGGCCGGTGCCAATCTCGATCACCACCGTCGCGACGACGAAGCTGACCGTGTGCAGGAGCGCGGCGATGAATCGCGGGTCGCCGACGGCCTCGACGTAATTGGCGGCCCCGACGAACGGGCGGCCGCGCCACGGCATGCGCAGGTCGTGCACGTGCAGCGATTCCCAGATGGTCCAGGCGATCGGGATCAGCGCGATGCCAACGATGATCGCAACCGCCGGCAGCACGAGCGCCCAGCCAAGCCGCGCCTCGGCGCTGCGCCACGACCGGGCGGCTGGCGCGTGCGTCTCGCCCCTCATGACCCCGGTGGAGCGAGCTGCAGCCGGTCGAGCAGTTCGCGCATCGCGGCGGCCGCGGCGGTGAGCGCCGGCCGTGGTTCCGCTTGTCCCGTCAACGCGCGGTGCAATGCGATTTGCAGAATGTTCGAGAGCTCCTGGTACACCGGCGTCACCGGTCTGGGCACGGCACGTTCGATCACCGCGCGGGCATCGGCCGGGGCGACGGCGAGCGCTTCGCCGAGCGCCTGCGTGTCGTACAGATCAACGCGAGGCGGGTACTGACCGGAGACGCGGGCGCGCTCGAGCATCTGCTCCGGCTGGAGCAGGTACTCGATCAGCGCATAGGCCTCCGCCGGTCGATCGCTGTGCGCGTTGATCGCCAGCGCCGAGCCGCCGAGCGCCGCCGTCGGGCTGCCGCTGACGGCCGCCGGCATCGGTGAGACCGCGACGCGTCCGGCCACACGCGATTGCGACCGGTCCTGCAGCAGCGCGAAGGCGTACGGCCAGTTGCGCATGAACACGGCCTGTCCGTTCTGGAAGGCGAGGCGCGTCTGCTCCTCCTGCCATGTGAGCGCGGCGGCGGGCACGATGCCGTTGGTGTGAATCGCACTGCACATGAAGGTCAACGCGCTGACCGCCGCCTCGGAGTCGACTGCCACGGCGCCTCGATCGTCGAGGATCGTGCCGCCGAACGCCCCGAGGTATTCGAGGAATACCGTGACGAGCCCCTCGTAGCGCGCCCCCTGCCACACAAGCCCGAACGGCACCGCCGCGGTTGCCGCGTTGTGGGCCATCCGCACGAGATCGTCGAGGTCCGCCGGCGCGCGCGGGACCAGATCCGTGCGCCGGTACAGCATGCCGACGTCCACGAACCACGGCAGCGCATAGAGATGGCTGTTCCATCGCGCCGCGGCGACGGGAGCGGGGAAGAACTGTGAGACTGCGGGCCGAAACGGATCGAGGCTCGCGATCCAGCCGGCGGCGGCGAATTCAGCCGTCCAGACGACATCGAGCTGCAGGACGTCCGGGTCGGTGGCCCGTGCGTTCAGCCACTGCACGTACAGTTGATGCCGCTGGTCGGCGGCGTCCGGCGTCGCGCGAATCGCAACCGGGGTGGACGGGTGCAGGCGGGCGAAGCGATCGAGCTGACGCCGCAGGAGCTCGGCTTCGCGCCCCACGGCACTTCCGGAGATCGTGAGCACCGCATCGCCACTGTCGGCGCAGGCCGTCGTCAGAACGGCGAGCGTGAGGCCGACGAGGGCGGCGCGGCCGAGGCGGATCATCATCGTGCCGGGCGTGGCGACCCGAATCCTGGATGGCGATTCCGCTGATCAGACATGGTCCACCGAATCGCTCCGGCCCGGCGCCTGGCGTTGCTGGGTGGCGATGGCGTCGCGGACGGCGTCGCGCGCGCCAAGGCCGAGGGCCAGCGCCGCCGCCAGCGTGATGCCGCCGAAGAGAATCCCGAAGGCGAGCAGCATCACCGTCCGGCCGATGCCCAGGTGATCGAGCGCCATCGCGCCGGCGACGAGCAGCACGAGCCACTTGGCTGCGAGGCTGATCAGCCGGGCCGAATGCATCTGCATGTTGACCGCCTCGATCAGGACCGCGCGTGAGACGAACCGTGCGGCGATCGAGCCGACGAACAGGATCAGCAGTCCGGCGACCAGGTGCGGCAGGTACTCGAACACCGAGAGCGCCAGCTCCGACAGCATCGTGGCGTTGAGCGCCGTGAGGCTCACCAGCAGGCCGAGAAACAGCATTGCCCAGTAGATCAACTGGACCAGACTCTGCGCCGGCGAGCCGGATGCGGACCAGCCGTCGATGCCCAGGCCTGAGCGCTCGGCCCAGCGATCGAATTCGAGGCCACGCAGCGCCCGCAGCAGCAGCGCGCGGACGAGCACGGCGGCCACCACGGTAATCACGATGAGCAGCAGCGCCACGACGAGTCCCGGGAGGAAGTTTGCAACCTGATCGGCGATCTGCGTCGTGGCCTGCCGCAGGACTCGGTCAACTTGGGTCCACATGGCTACTCCTTCGGTGCTGACGAGCGTTCGACTGGCGGCTCACCGAAGCCGCTCCGGCCATCGCCAGCGTGCAATGAGGTGTCGCTTCTCCGCCTCGAAGGCGAGGCACAGCTGTTCGATCCTCGCCTCCACGTCATCCGCGCTCGCGCCGCTGGCCTCCTGGACAAACGATGCGAGCCATCCGCTGTAAAGCGGGGTCAGCGACCGCAGCAGATGCTGCTGGGGCAGCGCGTGAAAGCTGTACCCGACGGCGAAGTCGTAGACGATTCCTGCCCACATCCGATCCTCGAACCGCAGCCGGTTCGACGCCGTCTCGGTGAGCCGCCGGAGTTCGACAATCGTCCGGGGCGGCAGCACCCAGGTCCAGATCTCGCGAAGCTCACGGTACCCAAGGCGGAACGCGTCGCAAAGCGCGTCGATGTCGAGCGCCGGCGGCTCGCCCGGCGCCGGTGCGGCTGTCCCGAACCGCGGAATCGCGACGGAGCCGCGTACGCGCTGCCACAGGTCGGCGCGGGGCTCGATGTCCGCGAAGAGTGCAGCCACCACTTGCGCCAGCGTCGTGCTCAGGTCGGTCGGCGGGCCGGGGGACGTCTGGTGCGGACCGAAGGCGGCTTCGCCGAGGCGAAACTGGCCGGCTGCCGCCGCCACGGCGAGCCACACGTCGATGCCGGCGGGCGCCTCTTCAAGGTCCCAGAACGTCTGTGCCAGGTAGTGCGCCGCGAGGCGCGCCGAGCAGCCGAATTCACTTGCGGCGGGCTGGCGCAGGCGTACGCCATACAGCGCCCGAAACATCGGATAGACGATCGCCTTGGTCAGCGCGCCCTCATTGACGTGACGTGCGTAGTACGGCGACACGTAATCGAGACCTTCGGACAGCACGGGAGCGACGAGGCGGGCGAACGATTCCGGCGCGGCCGCGACGCTGCCGGCATCGACGACCGCGCAGGCGCGCGCCTCCAGCCGGTGCGCTGCCTCGAGAATCGCACGCAGCGCGGCGGCGCGATGGGGCCGGCCATGGTACGGCAGCGATCCGAACGTGGCGCCCCGCTCGACATCGAGTTCGACCAGTGCCGATGCGGGTGCGCTCTCGCGGACGACCTGGCGGGTGCCATCGGTTGAGCCCGCATCCGCCAGCACCAGGCAGGCGGCGCCGTCGGCGAACAACGGCGCGAGGCCGTCGCCGACCGCGCGGACCACCGCACCGATCGTCTGCGCGTCGTTGTGACTGGTCAGGCCGATGACCACGTCAGCGCGGGCGGGCGCGAGCCCTTCAGCTGCGGCTGCGCTGGAGCTCGAACCAGTAGAAGCCATACGGCGCCAACGTCAGGAAGTAGCGTTCCGAATCGATCGTGGGGAACTCCGTGTAGCCGAGCATTTCAACGGGGGTCATATGGAGGAACGCGCCGAGGTCGAGTTCGGCGGGCTGCACGGTCCTGGACAGGTTGGCGACGCACAGAATGAGGTCGTCGCCGTATTGCCGGATGTAGGCGAGCACCCGCGGATTGGGTGGCGACAGGAATTCCAGCGTGCCGCGACCGAACACCTTGAACTGCCGCCGCAGTCGGGTCATGTTCCGGATCCAGTGCAGCAGTGACGCAGCATCGCTCTCCTGCGCCTCGACGTTGACGGCGCGGTAGCCGTAGACCGGGTCCATGATCACCGGGCTGTACAGCCGCTGCGGATCGGCTCGCGAAAACCCGGCATTGCGGTCGTCGGACCACTGCATCGGCGTTCGCACGCCGTGGCGATCGCCGAGATACAGGTTATCGCCCATCCCGATCTCGTCCCCGTAGTAGAGGATCGGCGTTCCGGGCAGCGAGAACAGCAGGCCGACGAGCAGCTCGATGCGACGCCGGTCGTTGCGCATCAGCGGCGCCAGCCGGCGGCGGATCCCGACATTCAGCCGCGCCTGGGGGTCGATGCTGTACGCCAGGTACATGTAGTCCCGTTCGTCGGGCGTGACCATTTCCAGCGTCAGTTCGTCGTGATTGCGGAGGAACAGCGCCCACTGACACCGCTCCGGGATCGGCGGCGTGCGATCCATCACCTCGGTGATCGGCTGCCGTTCCTCGAGGTGCAGGGCGAGGAAAATGCGCGGCATGACCGGGAAGTGAAAGGCCATGTGGCACTCGTCACCGTCGCCGAAGTACGCGCGCACCTCGCTCGGCAGTTGATTCGCCTCGGCCAGCAGCAGCCGATCCGGCGCGTGCCGCTCGACGTGTGCGCGAATCGTACGGATGATGTCGTGCGTCGCCGGCAGGTTTTCACACGAGGTGCCGTCCCGCTCGACCAGATAGGGGACCGCGTCGAGGCGGAAGCCGTCGACGCCGAGGTCGATCCAGAAGTCGAGCACGGCCAGCATCTCGCGAACGACGGCGGGATTGTCGTAGTTCAGGTCCGGCTGGTGATGGAAGAAGCGGTGCCAGTAATACTGCTGCGCCACCGGATCCCACGTCCAGTTCGACTGCTCGGAATCCGTGAAGATGATCCGGGCGTCGCGATAGCGCTGGTCCGTGTCGCTCCACACGTACCAGTCCCGCTCCGGGGAGCCGGGCGGCGCGGAGCGGGCGCGCTGGAACCACAGATGCCGATCCGAGGTGTGGTTGAGCACCAGTTCGATGATGACGCGCAGTCCACGCGCGTGCGCCCCGTCGAGAAACAGCTTGAAGTCGTCGAGCGTACCGTAGCTCGGGTGCACGCTCACGTAATCGGCGATGTCGTAGCCGTCGTCCCTGAGGGGAGACGGGAAAAACGGGAGCAGCCACAGGCAGGTGACGCCGAGCCGCTGCAGGTAGTCGAGCTGTTCGCAGGCGCCGCGGAAGTCGCCGATTCCGTCGCTGTCTGCGTCGGCGAACGATTTGATCGGCAGTTCGTAAATGATCGCGTCCTTGTACCAGAGCGGGTCGCGTGGCGGTGCGGCTGGTGTCATGAGCGGCGGTTCGGCACGTCGGCGCCACGCTACCACGCCCATCCGTGGGGCGGTATCCCGTGTGGCGAGGATGGCGGAATGCCCTATGCACTCGGTGCAGGAGCGGCTCCGGTCCAGCTATGAGACGCGGACCGCACCCTGAGGAGGACCTGACACGTGACCAAGGAACGAGAGCGGAACGAGGACGCCCGGGGCGGCGATGTCATCGTCAACGACTCGATCGCCTCCGGCAAGCCGGACCTGCCGATCGACCGGGATCCCGGGCGCGAAACCAACGTCGCCATCAACGCGGACGAACTTGGGAATCAGGAGCCGGGGGATTCGGCGGATCGCAGTACTCCTTAGCCTCGCGCTGCTCATCGGGGCGGTGCTCAGCCGGGCACCGATCCAACCGTTGCTCAGTGACGCGTCGCGCTACCTCGGCGCCTCACCGCACGAACGATACGCTGCCGAACTGCGTCTCCGCCGTGTTGCATCGAGGATCCCGGGCGCGCGCCGGTGGTCGGTGCCGGCGCAGGATGTCACGGCGTGGCTCGACGCGGCCGAGCACGCGCTTGCAACGCCGGCGGCCCAACGCCGCACCTCATTCAGTACGACCGTCACCCTGAACGCGCCAGGCGCCGCTGCGTCGTGGCGCTTTCCTGTTCGTCGCGGCTACCGACTCGTGGTTGATTACGCGGCAGCCGCCGCTGTCTTCGTGGACCTGTTCGACGCGGACAGCCGCACGCGGCTCGCGAGCGCCGACGGCCGTGCGACGGTGTTCCAGTACGACGCGAATGCCGACGGCGATCTCGTATTGCGCACGCAGTCGACACTCGACGGCGGCGGCGACTACCGGATCAGCGTACGCGCGAATCCGTCCGTACAGTTTCCGGTCGAACACCTGACACCACGCGCGGTTCAGAGCCGCTTCGGCGCGACGCGTGACGCGGGCCGGCGCCTGCATGAGGGCATCGACATCTTCGCGCCCCGGGGGACGCCCGTGGTTGCCGCGACCGACGGCTGGATCGGATCGTCGATGACCAACGGCCTGGGCGGCAATGTCGTGTGGGTGTGGAGTCCCCTGCGTGGCGTCAACACCTACTACGCACATCTCGATCGGCAGGCGGTCTCGCCAGGTCAGCGCGTCATCGCCGGTGATGTGGTCGGCTATGTCGGCAACACGGGGAACGCCCGCGGCGGTCCGACCCACCTCCACTTCGGGGTGTATGTGACCGGACAGGGGAGCGTCGACCCGCTGCCGTATGTGTGCGGGGATGCGTGCTTCGGGGGAGACGGAAGCGGGAGACAGGAAGACGGAAGACAGAAGACAGAAGACAGAAGACGGGAGAAAAGCCGGAAGGCGGAATACAGAATACAGAATACAGAATACAGAATAGAGACTGGGCCTGAACACCGTCAGAAGTTGCGAGGCATGCTGTGACATTCACGATGGAATCGATTGGGGTGGTGCGGACGCCGTTCTCGGACACGAAGCAGATTCCGAAGGGGTGCGGCGCGGAGCACTCCGCCGACGGCATCATCGAAGTGGCGCCGCATCTCGAGGCGGGCCTCACCGACATTGACGGCTTTTCACATCTATATGTGATCTGGGTGTTCGATCGCGCCGGCACCGCAGAGCTGATCGGGACGCCGCCGACCGACACGCGTCAGCATGGCGTCTTCGCCACGCGCTCGCCGCGGCGTCCCAATCCGCTCGCGCTGACGGTCGTCACGCTCCAGCGACGCGACGGCGCCCGGCTCTACGTCGGCGGTGTGGATATGCTCGACGGCACACCCGTGCTCGACATCAAGCCATATCTCTCGGGCGTTCCGGTGCAGCAGGTGCGACGCGGCTGGCTCGACGAAGTGGAGTCCTCGCGGGCCACGCCCCCGCTCTGAACCGCGCGCGCCACACGCGGGCGCGAAGTACACTCCGTCCATGCTCGCTGCTGCGCTCATGCTTACTGCCGGGCTCCTGTCGCCGCAGGCGCCCGCCAGGCCGGAACTGCCGGTGTTGAAGGCCGGACTCGGCCCGTGTTCCGCGGACTTCACGGTCAAGGACGCCGATGGCGCGCCCGTCTATCTGGCGATGATTCACGTGCGCGTGCGCTACGGATTCGCGAACGTGAAGCGCATGGATCTGGAAGTCGGCACCAACTCCGAGGGACAAGCGCGCATCGAGGGGCTGCCGAACAAGGCGCAGCCGCTCGCCTACGACATCCAGAAGGACATGAAGAAGGCGACCGCCGAACAGGACGTCGCTTCACGCTGCCAGGCCATGTTCGACATCGCGCTGAAGTAGCTCGCCGTGCCTGCGACAGTCGGCACGGCCACCCTCGAGCAGCAACTCGAGGATCTGCGGCGCATCGCCCAGCTCCCGGATCCGGTCGTGCGGAACCTGCTCATCACCCAGCGGTATCACGATCTATCGCTCGCGCTGGCGCGTGTGCTCGGACCGGAGAACGCCAACTGGTCAACATTCGCAACGTGGGCATCGAAGACGGCGGGACAATCGATCCGGGCGGAGGAAGTGCCTCCGGAATTCGCCGACTTCCTGCGGCGCGAGGCCAGGCTCGACGCCCGCCTGAACGAGTTCTATCGCACGCTCGGTCCGCTGGCGCGGTTTGCGCCGCGGCTCGATCCCTTCGAGCTCGCCCGCGCGATCGTCCAGGAAGTCTCGTTGCAGATCGCGGAAGGCAACCTGCGCGTGTACGCGGAGCTGGCGCCGCTCTTCGCCGAGTTCGCGGCAACCGTGTCCGCTTCGGCGCGCCCCGGTAGAGAGACGCTGGCCTCGTTTGTGTCGCGGCTCACCCCCCGTGCAGCCGCGGACGGTGGGCAGAACCATCTCAAAGACGCGTTTTCCAGCTATCACGCCGCCACGCTCACCGACAGCGATGCCGACAAGGTCCAGCTGATTCTGCTCGGCAACATCCTGATTGGTCTGCACGAGCAGACACGGCTGCAGGACAACATCGCCGGCGCTCTGGACGCCCCATTTTCCGAGCGCGTCTATGATCGGTTCGGCGGCGCCGGCCCGAGAGTGCTGCACCCGTTGCTGCGATCCGTGCTGCGCAATGGCATGCGGCTGTTTGCCCGCGCCCTGCTCGACGACTGGCGCCGGATCGCCACGCATCTCCTGATGAAGCTGGCGGCGCCCAACGGCGATGAGATGCCGCTTGGCAAAGATCTGCCGCCCGAGTCGTTCGATCCGTTGCTCACCAGCTTGACCTTGCCAGCGCTCATCGCCCTGCTGACGCGTTTCGACTCAGACCTCTCCACGACGCGCGGCAGCGGTGCCGTCGACTGGACGATCCTCGGGGATCGGATGAAATTCATCAGCGAGCTGTTCCGCGTCAGCCAGCGCGATTCGTCCTGGTTCGACCAGCCGTTCACTCCCGCGCAGCGGCTCGAGATCGAGGCCGGCCGGGTGCCTTCGGGACGCCTGTAGCATCGTCCCGCCCCACGCTTCCGTGATCGCCGCGCGCCGGTGCGGCGTGTAAGTAGAAATTGCTCGTTACACGCCCGCGCTGCGATCTCACTGATCCCCCACCGCACGACCACGCGATTCCTCACGGAAACCGCACGCGCTGTTCGCGCCCTCAATCGGCCTGCCTGTTGCACCCAGCGCGGCCGCCAGCGATGACAACGACAGCGGTCTGAACGCGGGTCGCCCGCGTGTGGTCGAAGACTGCCTTAGCGGGGAGACGCATGAAATCGATTCCGAGACGGATGATGTTCACCGCCGCGTCACTTGTGTGCGCCGGTGTCCTTGGGGTGGCCGGTTCCATCAGCGCGCAGCAAGGCGACGGGGCTCGTGATGCGTTGCGCCGTGAGCGGTTCACGCCCACAGCGACGGTCGACACGGAGACCTCGTCGGCAGCGAAGGCGGCGACGCCGACCGAAGCCCCGGCGGCATTCGATAACCTCACGAACGGATTCGATCCGCAGGGACAGCCGTACGAGTCGCTGAACGGCAAGAACGTCGTCGCGGGGCGCTCATTCAACGACAATCGCTTCATCTTCGAAGAGGTGGAGACCGCTGACGACGGGCTCGGGCCGACCTACAACGCGCAGAGCTGCCGCGAGTGTCACCAGAACATTGTCACCGGCGGCGCCAGCCAGGTGACCGTCCAGCGGACCGGCCGACGCGTGAACGGCGAGTTCTTCGAGTCGCAGGGCGGGTCGCTAATACAGTCGCGCGCCACCTATCCGGAGGCGACCGAGATCGTCGACGCCGCGAACGACGTGCGGACGTTCCGGATTTCGCCGGCGACGCTCGGTGACGGCTTCATCGAAGCGATCGCGAACGAGACGCTGACCGGCATCCGCGACAGTCAGCCGTCAGCCATGCGCGGCACCGCGATCGTCGTGCCGATTCTCGAGGCGAACGGGCGTTCGCGTATTGGACGCTTCGGCTGGAAGGCGCAGCACGCGAGCCTCGAGTCGTTTGCGGCCGATGCCTATCTGAACGAGATGGGGATCACCACGCCCCTCCTGCCGCTCGAGAACACGATCAGCGGCAAGGATGTGACCGGCTTCGACCCGGTCGCCGACCCCGAAGACGATGGCGACGACGTGGAGGCGTTTGCGAACTTCATGCGGTCGACGAAGGCGCCTCCGCGCGGCACGATCACCGCAACAGTCGTGGCCGGAGAACAGGTGTTTACGCGTGTCGGCTGCGCAACGTGCCACGTTGCCTCGATGACGACGGCACAACCGGGAACAGCGATCAATGGCGGTGCGTTGATGGTCAAGGCTGCCCTCGGCAACAAGATCATCCATCCATACAGCGATTTCCTGCTGCACGACGTCGGCACCGGCGATGGCATTCCGATTCAGCCGACGCCTGAGTTCAGCGGTACGGCGAATCAGATTCGTACTCCGCCCCTGTGGGGACTGCGCACGCGTAATCGCCTGATGCACGACGGCTTGTCGTTCACGCGCGAGGAGGCGGTCCTCCGGCACGCGGGACAGGCCGTCGCGGTGACGCGCCGTTACCAGGGGCTCACGTCGACGGAGAAGTCGGCCCTGCTCGCGTTTCTCGATTCGCTGTAGCGGAGGCGTGCGGCGCGTTGTTATAGGCGCGACGGCTTGCCACGCTATATTGACGGCCGCATGGATGACCTCTGTTTCGTAAGCGCGTGCGATCTCGCGGCGATGATCCGGACGAAGCAGGTGTCCGCCCGCGAAGTCATGGCCGCACATCTTGACCGCATCGCTCGCGTCAATCCGACCATCAACGCCATCGTCGCCATGCTGGACGAGGACCGGTGCCTCGCGCTCGCCGCAGCAGCCGATGAGCGCGCCGCGAACGGCGACACTCCAGGGCCGCTGCATGGGCTGCCGATCGCCTTCAAGGACCTGCAGCCGGCGGTGGGCTTTCCCTGGACACGCGGGTCCCCGATCTACCGCGATGCGATGCCGGCCGAGGATTCAATCCTCGTCGATCGCTTGCGCCGTGCCGGTGCGATCGCAATCGGCAAGACCAACACGCCCGAATTCGGCATGGGGTCGCACACCTTCAACAGGGTGTACGGCACCACCCGTAATCCGTTCGATCCGACGAAGAGCGCCGGCGGATCGAGCGGTGGTGCCGGCGCCGCACTCGCGTCCGGCATGCTGCCGATCGCGGACGGCAGCGACATGGGCGGATCGCTCAGGAATCCAGGTAACTTCAACAACGTCGTCGGGCTGCGGCCAACCGTCGGCCTGGTGCCCACCGCGCCCGGCCCGCTGCCGCTGTTCGGTTTCTCGGTGAACGGTCCGCTGGCACGGAGCGTCGCCGACGTCGCGCTGCTGTTGAGCGTGATGGCCGGCCCCGATGCCCGGGATCCTGGTTGCGTGCCGTCTGACCCCGCTGTCTTCCGGGCGCCGCTCGGGCGCAGCTTCAAAGGCACACGCGTCGCATGGTGTCCTGACCTGGGCGGATTGCCACTCGATGCGAGCGTCCGCACGGTTCTCGCTGCTCAGCGGAACACGTTCGAAGGACTCGGGTGCATCGTCGAGGACGCCGCTCCGGACCTCTCCGACGCGGATTCGGTGTTCCTGACATTACGAGCGTTTCGAAGCGCCACCCTGTACGGGCCGCTGCTCGCGACGCACCGTGATCAACTGAAGCCCGAGGCTGTCGAGGAATTCGAAGCGGGGCTCGCGCTCACCAGTACCGCCGTTGCCGAAGCGATGGTGCGGCACGGCGAACTGATGGAGCGGATGCGCCGCTTTCAGGAGAAATACGAATTTATCCTGTGCGCGGTGAACCAGGTGCCGCCGTTCGACGCCACGCTCGACTGGCCGCGCACCGTGGATGGTGTGGCCATGGAGCACTACGTGGCCTGGATGCGCTCGGCGTACTGGATCTCCGCGACCTTCAGGCCGGCGATCTCGGTGCCGGCCGGATTCACCGCCGACGGCCTGCCGGTCGGGATTCAGATTGTCGGCCGCTACCGTGAGGATTTCGCGGTGCTCCAGATCGCGCATGCGTTCGAAGAGGCGACCGGTTTCGGCAGTCGCCGTCCGGCAATAGCTGCGACATGACGATCGAAGACTTCAGGTCGCTGACAAAGGCACCCGCGCCTCCCACCGGGCTCTCGCCACTGCTCCTCGCGCTGTGGCACGACGCGCGCGGCGACTGGGCGGCTGCGCACGGACTCGTGGACGATCTCCCCGGAGCCGACGCAGCATGGGTCCACGCCTACCTGCACAGGAAGGAACCAGACGAGGCGAACGCCGGGTATTGGTACCGGCAGGCGGGGCGTCCACACGCACGGATGGCGCTCGATGCGGAGTGGGACCAGATCGCCGGCTTTCTGCTGTCGCGCTGACCGGGCGAGACGGCGTCTCGCTAGTGGCTGCGTGCGCGCAGTTGCGCGACGAGAAAGTCCACGACCCGTTCGAACGGCTCGAAGCCGAACGCGGCGGCGACCGAGGGACGCAGATTCGAGTTGGCGTTGATGTCGTAAAACACGCGTCGGCCATCGTTGGTCTCGAGGTATTCGATCCCGCCCACATCGAGACGGGCGGACCGGACGATTCGCGTCGCAGTGCGGACAGCGTCGGCCGGGACCTCGGGATAGGGAAAGAACTCGACCGGCGGCGCCGCCACGGGGACGTCGGGCACTTCACACGTGCCGTCGCCCTCGTCCGGGTTGCACACCGGTGACGGGCACAGGTTGAAGCGCCCGTGGGTCTTCACGCGCATTGCGTAGAGCAACTCACCGCCCAGGAACTCGAGGCGGATGATCCCCTGTTCGGGATCGTGCGGCAGGTATTCCTGCAGCAGGAACAGGTTGTCCGGCTGCCACACCGACGGATCCCGCCTGAAGATCTCGTCGACCTCGGCGAGCGAATTCACCACCTGGATGCGTGCGCCGCTGCCACCCTGATCCGGTTTGAGCAACGCGGGCCACTGCAGTTCCGCTTCGAGCGGGCGCAGCGCGGACACGTCGTTGAACGTGATCGATCGGGGCGTGTCGATGTCGAGCGTTTGCAGCAGCGTCGCCTGAGCGCTCTTGCTTAACTCCAGCGCAAACACGTCCGCACCGTTCAACACGTGCGCACCGCGCAGTTCCAGTGATCGCATGTACGCAAGCGCCAGCGGCACCGCCCGCGTGTTGCCGCGAACATAGGCGCTCGGGCTCGCCTGGTTGAAGTAGAGGCGCGCTGTCAGCACCTCGTCGTTCGTGAATGCCGCCTGGGCGACGTTGAACGCGGCATACGACACGCCGCGGGCATCGAGGGCCGCGAACAGCGGCTTCTGCCACTCGGGATGTTCGTGGATGACGACGAGCTCGGGCGTGGGCATGATCCTGACCATAGTCTCGCATGCGAGCAAGGTCTCGCTCGAGTGTGAGACGCATATCGAGCGGATGACGGTGCGGCACGGCTCCACCACCAGCACACAGCTGTCGCGTCGCGCGACACCGGGTATCTCGATTCCGTTGCGCGGCTCGGCACGCCCGCTGAGAGGCCGCGGTTCGGGGCCACGCCGACCCGGCGGTGCCTCGGCGACCGAGACCGCTTCACTTCACGAGACACCCGGCGTCACGCGCCGCGGAGAGTTGCGTACGCGATCCGAACGCGATGGATCGCTCGCATGGGTGCAGGTGCCGTGAGTTAAACTCCGCGATCATGAGCAGTTCTTCATCATCTCAACACGTGCGGTTCAGCATCTTTGCTACCGCGTTGCTCGCGGGCATGGTCCTCGTCGCTTCCGTAGCTTCCGCGCAGGGTGTTCCAGGTGTCCTCGCCCCAGGGGCCGAGCCGGTGCTCGTGCAGGAGGGCTTTACGTTTCTCGAGGGGCCGGTCGGCGCGACGGATGGCGGGCTGTTCTTCTCCGACATCATGGGCGCAAACAAGACCCTGCGCCTCGACCCTGGTGGTAAGGTCAGCGTCGTTCGCGAGAACACGAACAGCACCAACGGCCTGGCGCTCGGGCGTAACGGTGAGTTGTACGGCGTGGAAGGCGATGGCAGGCGCGTCAGCCGACGAAGTGCGGACGGGAAGGTCTCGACCGTCACCGAAGGCGTGACTGGTACCGGTCTGATGGCACCGAACGATCTGATTCTGGATGCGAAGGGCGGTATCTACTTCACCGACCCGGGCCCACGGCCGGTCGTCCAGGGGCGCAAAGCCTTCGTCTACTATCTCAAGGCGGGTGCATCACAGCCAGTCGCGCTGGATGACAGCATCACGCGGCCGAACGGGCTGACGCTGACAAGCGACGGCCGGACGCTCATTGTGGATGATACGGTCGGAGACACCGTCTTCGCATTCGACGTGCAGAGCGACGGGGCGCTGAAAGGGAAACGTCCATTCGCGAAGATCCACGACGTGCAGGCAGGACAGGAGAGCGGCGCCGACGGGCTCGCCATCGACCGCGCCGGTCGTCTGTTCATCACGAGTGCCACCGGCGTGCAGGTCTTTGATGCGAAGGGAATGTATCTGGGCACCATCAAGGTCCCGCGTCAGCCGGCGAACGTGGCGTTTGCCGGACCAGGCAAGACGACGCTCTACATCACGGCGCGCCAGGGTCTCTACAAGGTGGAGACGCTCACCGCAGGCCCCGACCGTCCCGGTAAGTAGCAGCGCGGCGCCGATCACAATGCGTGGTCACCCACTCACCGCGTACGCTAGGATTCCGCGCATGCACACTGTTTCTGCTCTGCTGCTCGTCGCGTTGTTGTCCGTTCCCGTGTTCGCGCAGGCACCGCCCGCGGCGGCGCCGATTCCGGGTCCATCCTCGGCCAGCGCGGAGAAAATGATCGCCGGCGCTCGTGCCAAAGCGACCGAGATGGGCGTCGCGGTCTCGTGCGTGGTCGTCGACATGCACGGTGACATCGTGGCCGCCCTGCGCATGGATGGCGCCGCGTTTCTGACCGTGACCGTCGCGCAAGGCAAGGCCAGGACATCAGCGTTCTTTGGTCAGCCAAGCGGGTCCATGGGCGAACGTGGTGCCGCGCTCCAGGCAATCGGGACCGCTGCCGGCCAGGCTCTGCTCACCGTGCAGGGCGCGCTGCCGGTGGTGCAGAACAACCGCCGCGTCGGCGCGATGGGCTGCAGCGGAGCGACGTCGCAGCAGGACGAAGATTCGGCGCGTGCCGGGATCGCCGCGGGACAGTAGGCGCGGCGTGACGCGTCGAGAGCAATGCTGCAGCATTGCTCCACGTACGAGAGTACAGGGGAGTCTCAATGAGAGTGATCGAAGCGCTGTCGCGGCTTGCGTTGGTGATGGCGTGTCTTTTCGTCGCCGCGCACCCGGTTCGGGCAGACGTGCTGGACCTCACCAAGAAAGTCGGCGGCACCACGGTCCGCTACAAGGTCGTGCTGCCGAACGGCTACGACGCGTCGAAGGCGTACCCGGCGGTGCTCGTGTTCGGCGGCGGTCCGCAGACGATGAACACGATCGATAACGAGTTGCTGCGAAATTTCCGGGCCGAAGCCGAAAAGCGTGGCTACCTCGTGATCGGCGTCGCGGCGCCGGACGGGCAACTCTTCTTCCAGGGCGGCGAGCGCATCTTCCCCGAGTTCCTCAAGCTGATGCTCGCCGATTACAAGATTCAGGGCGGGAAATTCCACGTCGCCGGGCCGTCGAATGGCGGCATCGCCTCGTTCCACGTGGCAGCCGCGAACCCGCAGTACTTCCTGTCGGTGACCGCGTTTCCCGGCTACATGTGGGAGCCGACCGCGGCCAAGCTCCAGGCCATCTCGAAAATGTGCGTGTTCATGTACGTGGGTGAACACGATGAATACCGCTGGCACGACGAGATGAAGCACGAAGCCGAGTTCCTGAGTGCGAAGGGAACGGTGGCTCGTTATACCGTCGAGAAAGGGCAGCCGCACCGCATCGAGACGCTCGCCGGCGCCAGCGCGTCACGCCTGTTCGATAACTTCGACGAAACGAAGAAAGGCTGCAGCCAGGCGAAGTAGGCGTGAATCGCCTGCGGATCCTGCTCGCGCGATCAGGGCGCGAGCTTCTGCGCCGGCCGGGGGGCCGCGATGCCGACGGTCTCGCCGGCGCTCTGACGCGGCGACGGTTTCAGGACCTTCGACAGTGTCCCTCCGCGCGCGAGGCGCTCGTAGGCAGCGCCGGCGTCAGGCACCACCGCCTCCGCTTGTTGCCAGTGCGTGTAGCTCGCCTCGTCGGACCAGCGCAGCAGCGTCGGCATCACCTTCACGTGCACGCCCGTGTTCCGGAACGCCCGCATCGCCTCACCGCTCTCCCACACCGTGCACGTCCAGAACGCGCGCTCCGTATCGTTGCCAAGCCAGCCGCCGCGGAACCCTGCTGACCGCCGGGCCTGCCGCGCCGCCGCCAGCGAATACCAGAGAAACACCGGGAACGACCAGATCGACGCCAGGTGCAGGCGCGTCACCGAGACAAAGGCCACGGGTTGATTATAGAGACGGTCGCGCTCCACGTCGGTGTCAACCACGAGGACTCGAAGGGCTGGAAGGGCACGAAGAAGAACACAGAAGCGCGGCTGCAGCTTCGAACCGGCAAATGTGTTCCTGCGAATGCCGAATGCCGAATGCCGAACCCCGAACGCCAAACCTGGAGGAACCGCGAACACCGAACCGAACCGTGAACACGAACCGAGCACCGAGAACATGGAACTGAGAACGACGCCCCGGCCTGATCCCTGGCCGGGTCTCAAGGTATATTCCGACGCATGCGACACCTGATGACCGCACTCCTGGCTTGCGTGCTGACGACCTCGGCGGCGGCGCAGACCGTCTCAGTCTCGCTCCCGGAAGGCCACGAGTTCACCAACCCTGATCGGCAGCCGTTCGCGCTCTCGCCCGATGGGACGCGGATCGCGTATCTCGCGCGCGCGACGCTGTTCATCAAGGCAGTCAGCGGGGGAGAGCCGACGCTGGTTCAGGGGCCGCTGCAGGGGCGCGGCAAGACGAATCCGATCTTCTCGCCGGATGGCCAGACGATTCTCTACTGGGCACAGGACGATTCCGTGCTGCAGCGCGTGCCGGTGCGCGGTGGCACTCCCGTCACGGTAGCGAAAGTGGACAACCCCTTCGGTCTCAGCTGGGGCGGCGACGGTCAAGTGCTCGTCGGTGCCGGAGCGAAAGGCGTGCTGAAGGTATCGGCAGCCGGTGGCGCGGTCACGAACGTGGTGACGCTTCGCGCGGGAGAAGCCGCCCGCTCGCCGCAGATGCTGCCTGGCGGTGACACGGTGCTCTTCACCCTGGCTGAAGGGACCCCGACCAACTGGAACCAGTCGCACATCGTCGCGCAATCGATCAGTACCGGCAAGCGCACGATGATTGCCGACGGTCGCGACGCCAGATATGTGGCGAGTGGACATCTCCTCTTCGTATCCAACTCCACGCTGATGGCAGTTGCCTTCGATCCGCGGACATCAACGGCGACGGGACAGCCGGTGGCCATTGCGCCAGGCGTGCAGACGGAGACGACCACCGGTGCGGCGCTGTTCAGCGTGGCGGCGAACGGATCCGTCGCGTTCGCTCCGACAGGAGCCGTGCCGATTCAGCTCGCGCTCGTCGGACTTGATGGTTCACGCAAGGTGCTCGGCAATGTGCCGGCGGGGACGACGGCCCCGCGGATTGCGATGGACGGGAAGAAGGTGACGTTCGCGGCGGCCGGCGATATCTATGTCGCCGACATTGGCGACGTGAACGGCGCGCGCAAGGTCATCGCCAACGGCACGTTCCCGCTGTTCAGCCCGGACGGGCAGTGGCTCGCGTTCGGCTCGCTCGGCACCAAACGCGAAGGCGGCGACGAGGTGCTCTTCATGCAGCGCGCCGACGGCTCCGGCGAGGCGCAGATGATCGTCCGACCGGCGCGTGCGCCCGAGCACTGGCTGCCTGGCGATCAGGGCTTCACGTTCATCACGCATCGCGGCGGCGCCAACAATTACGACCTCTGGGTCTACTCGCCCGCCAGGAAGGAAGTGGAGCCGCTCGTCGTCGTCAACGAAACCGCGCAATTGAGCAGCTCCCTGTCGCCGGACGGGAAATGGGTCGCGTACATGTCGAGCGAGTCGGGCGACTGGCAGATCTACGTGCAGCCGTATCCCACCACGGGCATGAAGTATCAGGTCACCACGCGCGGCGGCCGGTCGCCGATGTGGGCCTCCGGCGGACGACTGATCTACGACGAGGACGGAGCGCTGATGTCCGTGCCCGTGCAGCTCGGTGCGACGCCGGCGTTCGGCGCACCGACGCCGCTGCCGGTGTCCGGTTATATTCAGCCGCTGCTTCGCCGCAACTGGGACATCACGCCGGACCTGACGCAGCTGCTGATGCTGTTCCGCCCAGGTCCCCGCGTCGAAATCCTCTCGAACTGGACGTCGAAACTCCCTGCGCGCGGCACTCGGTGAACGGACGGCGGTCGACCGGCGCACAGAGAGGTGCAAGGTGCAACGTGCAACGTGCAAGGTGCAACGTGCGAAGTGCACGTGCAGAGTGCAACGTGCGCTGCACGGAACGTGCATGGCTGAAGTGCCGCCCGTGAGGTGAAACGTTAGTGCGAAGATGGCCCTCGGTTCCGTCTTCGCTTCTGTCTTCTGTCTTCCTCCCCTCGTGTGTCAACTCGCAACTCCCCGTTCCCCAATGGCCCAATCCTCAACCGTCTACACCGTCACGATCGATCTCTCGGACATTGATCGCGGCGTCTACGAAATGCTCGAACTGCGGATCGCGCGGCACCCGTCAGAGACGGCCAGCTACATGCTGGTCCGGATGCTGGCGTATTGCCTCGAGTACGAGGAGGGGATCGAGATGACGACGGGACTGTCGTCGGGAGATGAGCCGGCAGTGGTCGTGCGCGACATGACCGGACGGATTACCAGGTGGATCGAGGTGGGCCTGCCCGATGCCGAACGCCTCCACCGTGGCAGCAAGGTGGCATCGAGTGCCGCGGTGTACACGCATCGCGACGTGCGTCAGCTGCTCGAGCAGTTGAATGGCCAGAAGATCCATCGCGCCGACGCGCTCGTCATCCGGGCGTTCGATCGATTCGTCATCGAGGAGATTGCCGACCTGCTCGATCGGCGAATCTCGTTCTCGCTGATCGTGTCAGACGGCGAGCTGTCGCTGTCGTCAGGGGAACGGACGTTCGCGATCCCGATGACCGAGCACCGGCTCACGTGATGACGAACAACAAGAGATGACCACGAAGAGCACGAAGGGCTCGAAGGCCACGAAGACTAGGTTGCGTTCGCTGCTGTCCGTGCTGCTGTCCTTCGTGCGCTTCGAGAGCTTCGAGCCTTCGTGGTGAAGGGTCTTGTCCAGCTGGTGGACCGCCGTTCTGCGCGCTTGTCCAACGATAATCAGGTATGGATATGGTCGGAGGCTCGCGGTCGTCGGTGCGCGACCTGGTGGTCATCTTCGGTGCCACCTTTGGCGCGGCAGCGATCGGCGCCGCCGCGTCGATCAACGCACCGGAGTTCTACGCGCAGCTCGCCAAGCCGTCGTGGGCGCCGACCGCCGACGTCTTCGGTCCCGTCTGGACCGTGCTCTACATCTTGATGGCGGTGGCGGCGTGGCTGGCCGTCCGCGCGGGCGCGCCTGCGAGCAATGCCGGTTCGCTGTTGTGGCTGTATGTGGCGCAGCTCGGGTTGAACGCGCTGTGGAGCTGGCTGTTCTTCCGCTGGCGGCTCGGCGCGGCCGCGTCCGTTGAAGTGGTCGCCCTCTGCGCGTGCGTGGTGTGGACGACCGTCCGGTTCTGGCGGGTGCGCGGCGCGTCAGGCGTGCTGATGCTGCCGTATGCGCTGTGGGTGGTATTCGCCAGCGCCCTCACGGTAGCCGTGTGGCGCCTCAATCCGCGCTTCCTCTGAGCCGCTCATGATCCGAAGCGCTTTGAGGATTTAACCACGAAGACCACGAAGGGCGACGAACACTCAGTGGCGTCCGTTCTGGTCTCGCTACCGTTCTTCGTGCTCTTCGAGATCTTCGAGTCTTCGTGGTTAACGTGGACGATTGTTGATTTCGTGTCTTTCGTTTATTTCGTGTCTTTCGTGGTCTCTCGTCGTTATGGGCAGCTGGTCGACAGGCCGTTGAGCCCTTCCCAGTCGCGTTCGAACGTCGCCGTGATCGCGCCGCTCCGGTTGGCAAGTTTCACGATATAGAGCGCGTCGTAATCGCCCGAGATCCACGCGGGCACGTACGCGCCGTCGCCGTAGGCGTTCATGATGTTCTGCACCACCTCCACCAGCTTCAGGTGCTCCCACGCGATGAAGACGGTTGACGAGGCATAGGCGCTGCTCAGGAGCTCCTGCTGCAGACCGTCGATGTCGCTGTAGCCGTACTGCGCGTTGACCGGCATGCCGAGCGCGATCGCGGTCGGTTCGATTGTGGTCAGCGGCCTGACGTACGAGAAGCTGCCGGCGTTATCCGCAATCTTCTGCGACGGGTTGGGCGCGAAGATGTACTGCGGCGTTCCGAACCGGCCCGTGAGCACGCCTGGCAGCGCGAGCGCGCGCTGGAGTCCCTGACAGGTGAGCTGCCCGTACCCGCCAGATGGCTTTTCGCCGTGACGCATGAAGATGAGCGTCTCGAGCGTCTGGGTGGCGGGCGCCGTCGCACCGTTGACGCTCGTCGCCGCGAAGTTGGCCGTGGCGGTCGTTCCGGCGACGTGGCTGCTGACCGCGAGCCCGACGTAAATCGTCGTCGGCATGGCGATGCTGTCGGACCCGACCTGGGTCCACGTGGAGCCGTTCGGCGACGAATACGCCGTGAACGTGCTGCCGCTGCGCGTCAGCTTCACGTAATAGGGCGCTCCGGCGAAGGCGCCGGCGGTATGCGTGGAGATGTCGCCCGCACTCGTACGCCGCTGGAACGCCAGCCCTTTGTTGGCGCTGACGACCATCATCGCCTGCGCCGAGCTGGCTGACAGGCTCGCGCGCATCATCACGCCCGCCTTCGTCCAGCTCGCGACGAAATCGAGGTTCGAGACCTGCGTGACGATCGACCCGTCACCCACGAGCGTGGTGTATGCGAAGCGGAACGCGTCCGCGGTGCCCCAGATGTCGGCGCCGGCGCCGGTGACGGTGAACGAGCCGCCGCTGCCGCTGGCGCCTCCCGTCGCGCCGACCGCGCCGATATCGCTGGTTGCCCAGCCGCCTGGCAGCGACTGCGCCTGCGCACTGATGGCGGTGATGCTGACCAGTACCCACGCAAGCGCCACCAGACGCAGGCGTGATGTGCGCGCCGATCGATCGTGCGCGTGATGGAGTGCGCAGCTCACGCTGGCTGCGTCGTGCTGTGTATTCACAATCCTGTTTCCTCGAGAAGGGAGGATGCAGTGTACGGGCGCGATGCGACGCGCTCAACCTGAACCGTTTAACGGTGCGGGGGTGCGGGGGTGCGAGGGTGCGGCGGTGCGGCGGTGCGGCCAGTCGTGGCGCACAGCTTCAGCTGTGCGTGATTGAAAGCCTGCTCAGCTCCGCTCGCTCACCAGTGTCGGCAGGATCTGTTGACGATACGTAAAGATCCGCTCGACGTCGCGGCGCACCTTTCCGCTCGTCAGCCACCCCGCGCGCGGGGCAAACTCCACGTCGTCTCTGACGCGCGTGCCGCCGGGGACGGCCTCGAAGCGGTGCTCATGGTGCCACCAGCGATACGGTCCGCGGATCTGGCGATCGATGAATCTGACGCCGGGTTGCCAGACGTCGATGCGCGTGAGCCACGGAATTGGCAGGCCGTAGAGCACGATCTCGTACTCGATCAGCAGCCCTTCGCGCATCGCGATCGGCAGCGGCGTCCTGATGCGGAAGTTCAGCCACGGCGGTGTGAGCCGTTCGAGGTTGGTGGCCGCCGAGAAAAAGGCGAACGTTTCGGCCAGCGTCGCGTGAACGACGACGTCGCGATGGACGTGCGACAGGCCGCTCGCCGGACGCGTGGTGTCGGCAGGAGCCGCAGCAACCCGTCGCAGGATCTGACGCAGCATCAATCGCTTCGCACGTGTCGTTCAGTCAATGCGGCCGCTCGACGTGGTGCATGTCGCCAATGTCGGGCATGTCGCCCTTCAGCCATCCCTTCACTACCTCGTACAGCACCACCGGCCTGGGCTTGTTCACTTCAAGGTAGGTGGCGGCGGCGATGGTGACGCCGACGAGCACCATGCGGGGATCGTCCGGCGTGCCGTGGCGCGAGTCCCCCTCGTCCGGGAACCACGCGGACCAGTCGGGCCGGTACAGCGTGCGGATGGTGTCGCGGTCGTGCGAGATGATCGCCGTGCCACTGATCGAGATCCACTCGCGGCTCGACTCGTTGAAGTACGTCACGTTGACGTGCGGATCAGCGCTGATTTCCGCCAGCTTGCCGCTGCCGCCGGTGGTCACGAACCAGAGGTCCGCGCCCGGCGCCTGTGCCTGCGTCGCCATGGCGCGCGACACGAGATGCCCGTCGGAGCGGCGCGTCACCAGCATCGCGGTCTCGATATCACCAACCATTTCCATGACCTTGTCGAGCTCAGATTTCATCACACGCCTCCGTTGGTGGCGTGGCAAGTCTGATGCCGGGGGATGGGGACAAAGACAGAAGACGGAAGACAGAAGACGGAAGACAGAAGGCGGAAGACAGAAGACGGACGACAGAAGACGGAATACAGAAGACAGAATTCCGCCGCGTGAGTGGCACGCGGGTACCGCACGGGGATAATCGAGGAGCACGTGCCCGAACTGCCTGAGGTGGAATACACGCGACGTCAGCTGCGTCCAGCGATGGAAGGGGCGCGGTTTGACCACGTCACGCTGCGACGGCCGGACCTGCGGTATCCGTTTCCGACGCGCTTTGCGTCGCGGCTGCGCGGGCAGACGGTGCGGGCCGTCAGTCGTCGCGCGAAATATCTGCTGGTGGAACTTTCCTCGGGTGACATCCTGCAGATGCACCTCGGTATGTCGGGTTCGTTCCGGGTGGTCGGCGATGACGCGACCGACGGTGCACGGCCGCGGTCGGCGTATTACCACGCTCGACACGAGCTGGAGCGGCACGACCATGTGGTGTTCCGCATGTCGTCGGGCCGCACCGTCATTTTCAACGACCCGCGGCGGTTCGGCTTCATGCGGATCCTCGACCACGATCCGGCAGCCGCGGCATGGACAGAAGGCGTGGTCGGCCCCGAGCCGCTGGACCGTGCGTTCACCGCGACCACACTCGCGCGTGCGCTCGCGGGGAAGAAGACCACGCTGAAGGCGGCGCTGCTGGACCAGCGGGTCGTGGCTGGCCTGGGCAACATCTATGTCTGTGAAGCGCTGCATGGCGCCCGGCTGTCGCCGCGCCGCAAGGCGGGCACGATCGTGGATCGTCGGGGTGGACCGACGCCCAGGCTTGTCGCGCTCGTCACCGCAATCAAAGCCACGCTGCGAACCGCGATTGCGCACGGTCATCGTGTCGCCGGCCCAGACCGCTTTCGCGTCTACGACCACGAAGGCCAGCCGTGTCCGCGTCGTGACTGCTCCGGCACGATCGCACGCATCGTGCAGGGCGGCCGATCGACGTTCTATTGTCCGGTGTGTCAACGGTAACGGTGCGACGGTGCGAGGGTGCGAAGGTGCGGGAGTGCGGGACTTCTGTGGCGCAATGCTTTAGCTTTGCGCTGTCCTAATAGGGCGGGCGGACTGACATGAAGCACACGCTGGCGAACCGGAACGACACGGCGGCGCTCCTGGGACGGCTCGAGCGGCTTCAGTCGGAGACTCCGCGACAGTGGGGCCGGATGACCGCGCACCAGGCGGTCTGCCATATGGCGGATTCGTTCAAGACCGTCATCGGTTTGCGGCCAGCGGTGCCGGCGACGTCACTACTGCAGCGCACAGTGGTGCGGTTTGTCGCGCTCCACCTGCCTCTGGAGTGGCCGCATGGTGTTCCGACGCGGCCTGAAGTCGATCAGGAGACGGCGGGCACCCGCCCGATCGAGTTCGCGCGCGACCGACAGGAACTGCGCGCGCTGATCGAACGGTTCGCGGCGTCCCCTCGCGATTTCCAGTTCCAGCCGCATCCGACCTTCGGACCGCTCACCGAACGCGAGTGGCTGCATTGGGCTTACCGTCACACGGACCACCATCTGAGGCAGTTCGGGGTGTAGGGGACGGGAGACGGGAGACGGGAGACGGGAGCCGCTTCCCTCCGTCCTCCTGCATCTGCGCTCCGGTTCCTCCGTTCTCTCCCCCGTGACCTCCCCTGTCCACCCCGCCCCGCATACTCAACACGAAACGCGGCGCGGGCCGCGCGCGGTGCTTTGCGGACCGCCGTCGTAGAATGGCGCATCCCGTGTTCAACCTGGCCGAGGTGTTGTGACCCCGATCCCGTTCGAGCTGTTCAATCTGGATGCGGTGGCGTGGCTGCGCAGCCTTCCCGCGGAGTCGCTCGATCTGGTGATCACCGATCCGGCCTACGAGTCGCTCGAAAAGCATCGCGCCATCGGCACGACGACGCGGCTCAAACACAGCAAGGCATCGAGCAACGACTGGTTCGCGATTTTTCCGAACGTCCGCTTCGGTGAACTGTTCTCCGAGATCTTCCGCGTGCTCAAACGCGACACGCACTTCTACCTGTTGTGCGACGCCGAAACCATGTTCGTGGCGAAGCCGGAGGCGGAGCGCGCCGGGTTCCGTTTCTGGAAGCCCCTCGTGTGGGACAAGTGCAGCATCGGCATGGGCTATCACTACCGCGCGCGTTACGAGTTCATCCTGTTCTTCGAAAAAGGAAAGCGGCGACTGAACGACCTGGGCATCGCGGACGTGATTGCCGTGCCGCGGATCCGTAACGGATACCCGGCCGAAAAGCCGGCGGCGGTCGCGGAGGTCCTCATCGGCCAGAGTACGCAGCCGGGCGACGTGGTGGCTGACCCCTTCATGGGATCCGCCAGCGTCGGCATCGCCGCGGCCAGGCTGGGACGTCGTTTTGTCGGGAATGATCTCAACGTGGAAGCGGTCCGCATCGCCGCGCAGCGGCTTCGCGAGTTCGGGACCGGTAGCGTGCCGCCCGGGATCGGGGCTGAGGCGCCGCCGGAGCAGCCGGATCTGCTCTCCTCGATCGCCGCGCGCTCATGACCGGCGCTGAATACGCGAACCTGGTCGCGTCCTACGTCGCACGCCGCTTCGCTCCGCGCACGCTCAAGGTGTATCGCGAGGTGCGGATCGGGAAGACGATCATCGGCAAGAACCGCTGCATCGACATCTTCTGCGTCACCGACGACACGCGGAAGGCGTTCGCGATCGAGTGCAAGTTCCAGGACAGCCAGGGCACGGTGGACGAGAAGATTCCCTACGCGCTCGACGACCTGCGCGCCCTGCCGATGGCCGGTTGCATCGCCTACGCCGGACAGGGCTTTTCAGCGGGCGTTCTGCACATGCTCGCCGCCTCGCGCGAAGCGGCGTATTGCCTGCCGCTCTCCGGCCAGATGGACACCACCTCCGACACCCGCGAGCTCGATCACGTCCTGGCCGTGCACTTCGAGTGGTGGGACGTGCTCATCGAGCACAAACGGCCGGTCTCGTGACGGCGTCATCCCGCCTCGCACGATGCGGAACGTCCTCAGCGCGTCGGTGATGGACACAATGTCAGACCGCGCCGCGCGTTCAGGTCCCCGCAGCGCCCTCGGCTAACGGACAGAGGATCGCTGTCGTGTCGCCGCCGCAGATCCCGCGTCGCATCCGCAACATAGCCCTGCCGCCATTCGACCCGTTGAACCGGCGGGCAGCGGAGCTGCGCGCGGAGGGGCACGACGTGATCTCGCTCGGGCAGGCCGTGCCGTACTTCGCTCCGCCGGCGGTCGCGCTCGAGGCCGCTCGCGAGGCGGTCGGTACGGCGATGATCAATAGCTACGTCACGGATCAGGGGCTGCCGAGCCTCCGTGAGGCGCTCGGTGAGCAGCTCACGAACGTCATCGGCACGACGGTCACGCGGCACGAACTGGTCATCACCGCTGGCGGGAACCACGCGTTCGCCTTAACGCTGACGACGCTGATCAGTGCGGGAGACGAGGTGATCCTGCCGGCGCCGTATTTCACGAACCACCAGATGATGGTCGCGGCACACGGCGCCGTCCCGATCGAAGCACCGATCGCCGATCGCGCGACCTTTCGCCTGCGGTGGGACGACATCGCCCCGCACCTCACGCCGAAAACGCGCGCGGTTGTCCTGTGCAACCCGAGCAATCCCACCGGTGCGCCGGTTGACCCGCACGAGGGCGGACGCATCGTCCGCGAGCTGGCGGCACGCGGCATCTACGTGATCAGCGACGAGACCTACATGCGCTTCGTCTACGACGGCACGCATTGGAGTGCCGCCTCGGTTCCCGACTGGCGCGATAACGTCATCATCGTTGGCACCTTCTCGAAGATGTTCGGGATGATGGGGTGGCGGGTGGGGTTCGTGCTCGCGTCCGCGGACGTCTGCGAGCACGCCGTGAAGGTGCAGGACGCGATGATCATCTGTGCGCCCGTGATCTCACAGGTGACCGCCGACGCGGCGGTCCGGAAGGCGTGGGCGTATCCGCTCTCGTTTCACGACGAGTTCAGGCGCCGCCGCGAGACACTCGCGCACGGACTCGCGGGGATCCCCGGCGTGACCTGGACGCCAACGGCCGCCGGGCTCTTCGCGTTCGCGCGGATTGCCGGCTGCAGCGATTCGAACCAGCTCGCGCGAGATCTGCTCGAGCAGGTGCACGTCGTGACGATCGCGGGCGCCGTGTTCGGGTCGTGCGGGGAAGGGTGCCTGCGGCTTTCGTACGGCTACGCCACCGAGCCAGAGCTTGTCGAAGCAACCGCTCGTCTGGGGCAGTTCCTTCGGCGCGGCTCAGGCGCATTGATGTAAGGGCCCTCGCTGTTCGCGTCCCTGTTTGCTGACCCGTTCCGCGTAAACTTCGACCCATGACAATCAACCCGGAGCCAGGGCCGACAGGCGCGATGCGGCGCCGGGCATCCTGGACATGGCTCCTATTGCTCGTGTGCGGCCTGGGGGTCTCAGCAGCGCAACGAGCCGGCGGCCCTCCTCAGCAAACGATACCCCGGCCAACCGTGCGGAGCCTCGGCGCGTTCATCGTGGCCGTGCAGAACCTTGATGCCTCCGTCGCGTTCTACCGGGACGGCCTCGGCCTGGATCTCGTCGCGCCGCCGCGAATGCCGGCCGTGGACGCCGCGCGTAACGTCGTCGTCGGGACGATGGGGGCGCGGACCCGGTTCGCGCGATTCGCGGTCCCCAATGAACCGTTCGCCATCGAGCTCGTCGAGTACAGCGGCATCGATCGCAAGCCGGGGTTTGCGCATCACAACGATCCGGGCGCGTCGTTTCTGAACTTCGGCTACGTCGATCTGCCTGCGACCTACGACGCGCTGCGCCCGTTCATGCCGCGCATGCTCGGTGAGGGGACGTTTCCGCCGCCGATCAATGCGGGCGGCGGACTGGCGTTTGCGTGGATTCGCGATCCCGACGGACAGATGATCGAGGTGATGCGCGGTGGCTGGGACAGCGATCGCAAGGCGCTGGCGAGTGTCCGCAACCTGTATCGCGCGCACTTCGGCGTCACCATGGAGGCCTACGGGCAGGCGCTGGCGTTCTATCGCGATCTGCTTGGTTTCGATCTAAATGGATCCATGGGGCCTGGGCCCATCGGCGAGTACCGTCCGGCCGGAGCGGGGATGGCGCGGATGCTCGGTGTTCCCGCGATGGCCAACATGACCGGTGTCGGTGGTCACTGCGCAGGGGCGCGGTGCGAGATGTTCGAGTTCAAGGACGCGCCGCGAACCCCGTTCACGCCTCGCCCGCAGGACCCCGGCGCGGCGATGCTTTCGGTGTGGGTCAGCGATCTTGACGCGCTGCTGGTCAAGATGCACGCCGCCGGGATCACCGTCGTGACGCCCGGAGGCGCCGTCGAGGTCAGTCACGCGGGTCGCCAGGATATCGCCGGCCCGCCCAATGCGCTCGAAGCGCCGCAGCGCGTGCATGCGAGCCGCCAGGTGCTCGTGCATGATCCCGGCGGATTTCCCGTCCTCCTGATGGAGCCGTTGCCATGAACGCCATTCTGCTCCGCGCGGGTATCGGCACCGCAGCGCTCCTCGTCACCGTGTTCGCGATCACCGCTTCGACGCAGTCACCGCGCACCGACACGTCGGAGAGCGCAGCTCCGGTCTGGAACTTCACGCGCGTGGGCATGGCGCGTGGGCCTGACGGAAAGGCTGATCGCCACAGCTTCTCCAAGCTCGCGCCGTGGCCGCTGACGGACGCTCGAACGGTGTTCACGGGGTGCTACGACCCGGTGCCGCTGGTTGACGCGCCGGCCGAGGATCGGTGCTTCGCGACGGTGGATCTGTCCAATCCCGATCGTCCGAGGTGGCTGGCGACGATGTACACCTACGATGCCGCCGCGTCGCCCGCGCCACCGGCCGATCACCGGATCTGGCGGAAGGACTATCCATTTCCCAATCTGCCGGTGCGCGCACCGTGTCGCATCGACTGGGCCGATCCGGCCATCGCAGAGGGGCGACGGCCGCCGGCGTGCTGGGATCCCGGCTGGAACACGCATACGCACTACGTGGCGCTCGGGCCGCGCAACCTGCTGGCGGTGAATCAGGAACGGTATCGCCTCGAGAACACGCGGCAGGTCAGTTACAGCGGCGTGAAGTTTTACGACGTGTCGGATCCGGCACACCCGAAGTTTCTCTCCTACTGGGAAGCGCCGACGTCGCCGCCGAATCCGTCCACCGGCGTCTATCCCGATATGCGCGGCACCCATCATTTCAACTTCGACGGGCGGTACCTGTATCTCGGGACGGAGTACCGCGGTTTCATCGGGATGATCCTCGTGATTCTCGATGTCGCCGATCCGGCGCATCCGCGTGAAGTCAGCCACTGGTGGGTGCCGGGACAGAAGACGCCGGAGGAGGATGCGATCCGCGACTGGACGCAGCAGGACTGGAACCTGCCCGTCGTCCGGCAGCCCGATGGCAAGTACCTGAAGCACGTCGGCATGCATTACGCCACGCCGTACGGCAATGTCGTGTACCTGGCGTACCGACAGGCCGGCCTGGTCATTCTCGATGTCAGCGACAAGTCCAGGCCGAAGCTGCTGTCGCGGACGGATTACGTCATGCCTGGAGCGGAGCCTGACGCGCCGGATGCGGCCGCGTGCCGCGCCTCCGCCGGTGGTCAGCCGGCGGCCTGTGCCAACGCACACTCGGCGAAGCTGGTGACGGGTCGGCCGAACCTGCTGGTGATGAGCGACGAGTATTTCAGGTGCCCGTTCGGGCACATGCGCATCTTCGACGTGAAGGATCCGGCGCACCCGACGCTGCTCTCACATTTTGTCGTGCCCGAAACCGCGGCATGCGATCCGGCACACCCGACGCAGGCGCAGGACGCTATTCGCTTCCCGCGGCGCGGGCCATCCACGCACATCGGCAACTCGTGGAATCGGGACCTCTACATGATGGCCTGGTATGGCGCCGGTCTCCGGGCGATCGACATCCGCGATCCCGTTCACCCGAAGGAAGTGGGACGGTACCAGTACAAAGTCAGCGATGACTTTCCTGATGCGGAACGCAGCACGAAGGAGGATCCGCTCGGCGGACTCCTGGTCGGTGCCAATATTCCGGCGGGCCGACGCTTCGCCGGGCAGGACACCTATGACGTGGTGTTCGGCCCTCGAGGGCAGATCTACGTGCCGGACGGTACCGCCGGGATGCGCGTGCTCCGTTACACCGGTCCGCTGGCCTCGCCGGGCCCGGTATCCGCAAACGGTGGCAGATAGCTCCCGCGCCGGCGTGAGCGCCGTCGGTGAGGTTCTAGCTGCCGGCCGTCCCGTACCGTTCGGCCGCACGAGCCCTCGCACGCGCCGCCCATTCCTCGCGGTCGCGTGGTGGCGCGTTCGTCACCAGCGTATCGATCAGCCGGCGCGCGACGTCGCTGACTTCCTCGATCGCGGTGTGGAACGCCGGCTCATTCGCCTTTGATGGCTGCGTGAACCCGGACAGCTTGCGGACGAACTGGAGCGACGCGGCGCGGATCTCCTCATCCGTGGCCGGCGGGTCGAAGTTGAACAGCGTCTTGATGTTGCGGCACATGTCGCTATTTTAGCCGGGGCGGCGTGAGCAGCGGCCGTTCGCGGTTCCTTGTTCTCGGTTCTCAGTTCGTGTTCTTCGTTCGCTTCTGTCTTCTGAGTTCCGGGTTCTAGGTTCCGGGTTCCGAGTTTGCAGTCGTGGCGCAAGCTTCAGCTTTGCGTGTGAAGGTTCGATTGTCCCAGGGCGGGGCGAACGATGAACCTCGAACGGGAACACAGAACCGAACTGAGAACACGAAGCGGGAAGCAGGAACTCGGAACTGCGAACAGCAGATCCGCTACGATCGTCCGTCGTGACGATTCTCCTGTTTGGCGGCAGCGGGTCGGCCGGCGGCAGCGTCCTGCGCGCCTGCCTTGCCGCCCCCGAGGTCGCCGAAGTCCGGGCGGTCACGCGGCGGCCGCTGACGATCGCGCATCCCAACCTCGCTGAAGTCCTGCACGACGACTTCACGCACTTTGACCGCATCGCGAATGTCTTTGCCGGTGTGGACGCATGCTTCTACTGCCTCGGCAAGTCCGTGCGGCAGGTGCCGAACGAGGCCGAGTACCGGCACCTGACCTACGACTTCGCGCTGGCCGCCGCTCGCACGCTGTACGAGAACAGCCCGGAGGCAGTGTTCCACTACATCAGCGGCAGCGGCACGAGCCTGCAGAGCCGATTCATGTGGGCCCGTGTAAAGGCTGAGGCCGAGCGCGATCTGATCGAACGCTTCGACGCCGTGTGCTGGCGCCCCGCGTCGATCGACGGCGTCCCGTCGCGGAGCGAACCTGTCGGCTACAAACTCGCTCGACCCGTCGCACGCCTGCTGCTGCGGCCTTTTCGCGATCTCTATGTCACCGGCGACGAAATCGGCCGGGCGATGATCGTCGCCACCCGCGAAGGGCTCCGCGGCCGGGTGATTTCCAACGCCGAAATTCGCACGCTGGCGAAACACTAACAAGAACTCTGCTGTTCGCGGTTCGAGGTTCTCGCTTCTCAGTTCGTGTTCGTAGTTCGGTTCTCAGTTCAATGTTCCGGTTCGTGGTTCGCCGTTCGGTTCGGCGTTCCGGTTGAGCGATGGACGTCACACGCAAAGCTGAAGCTTTGCGCCACGACTCCAAGCCCGAACCCCGAACCTGAACCCCGGAACTTAGAACACAGAAGCGAACGGAGAACACGAACTGAGAACCGAGAAGCCGGAACCGAGAACCGCATTGAGGTTGACTCCCGCGCAGCCCCGCATCTAGGCTGCGATCCATGAGCACTCATCTTGTGCGCGCGCTCTGCGCCATGCTGTTGACCGCGTCCTCGGCCTTCGCCCAGGCCATCGATCCATTCCCGCAGCCGATCGCCGCCACGGAAGGCGTGATTCGCGTCGGCCTCACCGAGTTCGCGACGGTGCCGGACGGCAAGGGCGAGGCGGCCCGGCTCATGACGATGCTGACGGAGACGGGAACGCGGCGCCTGTTCGCCAGCGACATGGCGGGCGCGCTCTACAGCATCAGTTACGACGGCAAGTCGGTCACGAAGTACCTCGATCTCACCGCCTCGAACTGGAATGTCGCGGTGCAGGCGGACGGCAGGGAACGCGGCCTTCAGAGCTTCGCTTTCCACCCGCAGTTTGCGCAGCAGGGGAGTCGCGGCTACGGCAAGTTCTACACCTACGTCGACACGACGAACACGCAGCCGCCGGCGGACTTCAATCCCGGTGGTGATCCCACCACGCATCACACCGTGCTGCTCGAGTGGACCAGCCGCAACGCGGCGGCGTCTACGTACGACGGCGGTCCGCCGCGCGAGTTGTTCCGTCTGCGGCAACCGTTCCCGAACCACAACGGCGGGATGATCGGGTTCAATCCGCTGGCGATGGCCGGCACCCCCGAGTTCGGACTGCTGTACGTCGGCGTCGCCGATGGTGGGAGCGGCGGCGACCCATTCCGCCACGGCCAGAACCTGGGCAGCGGCTTCGGCAAGATCTTCCGCATTGATCCGCTCGGGAACAACAGCGCGAACAAGAAGTACGGCATCCCCGCCTCGAATCCGTTCGTCAACGACAACAATCCGATGACGCTCGGTGAGATCTACGCCTACGGCGTTCGCAACCCGCAGCGGTTCGGCTGGGATCCGAAGAACGGCAATATGTTCCTCGCCGAGATCGGGCAGAACATCGTCGAGGAGGTCAGCCAGGTGACCGCGGGCGCCAATCTCGGTTGGAATGAATGGGAGGCGAGCTTCAAGTTCATCAGCCGCACGGAGCTCGATTTGACCAGGCGGCGTACCGACCCGAAGGTGACCTACCCGATCGTGGAATATGACCACCGCGATCCGTTATTCCCGAGCGGCCGCGCCTCGGTGACCGGCATCGTCGTCTATCGAGGCACGGCCATTCCGCAACTGACGAATACAGTGCTGTTCGGCGACATGCCGAGCGGCGAGATGTTCTATGTCAGCGCCGATCGGCTGCCGGCCGGGGGACAGGACGCGATTCGACGGGTGCTGTTCAACAGCGGCGGCTCGTCGAAAACGCTGTTGCAGATCATCAAGGAGAAAAAGCCATCTGCCGATCGCGCAGATATCCGGTTCGGGAACGGCCCCAATAACCGGATCTTCCTGCTGAACAAGGCCGACGGGATCATCCGCGAGATCGTGCGATGACGACGGTTGCGTCCGCGTGGCCCGAGCTGCCGCTGGAGGCCTGGCAGGACACGCACACGACGCTCCATCTGTGGACGCAGGTCGTCGGCAAGCTGCGCCTCAAGCAGACACCCTGGATCAATCACGCGTGGCACGTCACCTTGTACGTGACCGCGTGCGGGCTGACCACGTCGCCGATTCCATACGAAGCGCGAACGTTCGAGGTCTCATTCGATTTCGTCGCGCATCAACTGGTGGTGGTCACCAGCGACGGGCGGCGCCAGCAGTTTCCACTCGAGCCCCAGAGCGTCGCCACGTTCTACCGCCGGGTGATGGCCACGCTCGCCGCGCTCGATATTCGCGTGCCGATTTACGCGCACCCGAGTGAAGTGGCGGATCCGATCGCGTTTGAGGAAGACGAAGTGCATCGCGCCTACGACGCGGAGTACGCGAACCGCTACTGGCGGATTCTGCTCAACGCCCACCGCGTGTTCACCGCGTTTCGCGCGCGCTTCATCGGCAAGGTCAGCCCCGTGCACTTCTTCTGGGGCGCGCCGGATCTGGCGGTCACGCGCTTCTCCGGGCGTCCGGCACCGCCGCATCCCGGCGGCGTTCCAGGTCTCCCCGACCGCATCGTACGGGAAGCCTACTCACACGAGGTGAGCAGTTGCGGGTTCTGGGCCGGTGGTGGCCCGGTGCCCTATCCAGTGTTCTATGCCTACGCGTATCCAGAGCCGCGTGGTTTCCGCGACGCGCGGGTGGCGCCCGAGGGTGCGGTCTACAACACTGACCTGGGCGAGTTCCTGCTGCCGTACAGCAGCGTCCGCGTTGCCGCGGCACCCGATGACATGCTGCTCGCGTTCCTGCAGTCCACCTATGAAGCCGCCGCTGATCTGGCGAAGTGGGACCGTGCGGCGCTGGAGCGGACGTTCGATCCACGGGCCACGCAAAGCTGAAGCTTGCGTGACAGTGCCGTGGCGCGGGATCGACGAAGCATTGAGTCACGGCTGATTGCAAGCGCTGGCTCGCGCTGGTAATCGGAGTCCCCGCAGCTGTCGTATCTAGCGGAATCAAGCGAATCGCGGGTCGAAGTTAGACAGGTGAGAAGCGTACGTGACGCAAAGCTTCAGCTTTGCGTATTCCGGTACCAATAAACGCTTCGAAAATCGACCGGGGCCAGCCTGTCAGTTCGAGCCGTTTCGGCCTGTATTTCGTATCCCCGTGATATTCTCCGCCCGCGACCCCGGTCGTCGGACGACACGCAACTTACAAGGAGCAGCACGAATGGAACCGACCAGAGCCAAGGTGCCCGCCGAGGCGATCGAGGCCTACAACGACTTCATCCACAATCATCTCGATCGTCGCCGTTTCATGGATCAGTTGAAGAACATCGCCGGCGCCGGCGCCGCGGTGTCGCTGATGGAAGCGCTCACGCCTGACTATGCTGCCGCGCAGCAGGTCTCGCCGACCGATGCGCGGCTGAAGACCTCCCGCGAAACCGTGCCGTCGCCGATGGGCAACGGCATGATCAACGGCTATCTCGCTCGTCCCGCGGCCGCCGGCAACAACAAGCTGCCGGCGATCATCGTCATCCACGAGAACCGCGGCCTCAATCCGCACATCGAGGACGTGACACGCCGATTCGCGCTCGCCAACTTCATGGCCTTCGCACCCGACGCGCTCACGCCGCTCGGCGGCTATCCCGGTGACGATGTGAAGGGCGGAGAGATGTTCGGGAAGCTCGATGCGGCGAAGCGCACCGAGGATCTGGTCGCAGCGGCGTACTGGGTGAAGAACCGTCCTGATTCAACCGGCAAGCTGGGTGCAACCGGCTTCTGCTTCGGTGGCGGGATCGCCAACACGCTGGCCGTGCGCATGGGCGCCGACCTCGCCGCAGCGGCGCCGTACTACGGCGGTGCGCCGATGGCGGCCGACGTGCCGAAGATCAAGGCGGCCATCCTCGTGCACCACGGTGGTGAGGACGCGCGTCTCGTGATGGGCTGGCCCGACTACGACAAGGCGCTGACCGCCGCCGGCGTGACGCACGAAGGGCACATCTATCCCGGCGCCGTGCACGGTTTCAACAACGACGCGACACCCGAGCGGTACAACAAGGCCGCCGCCGACATGGCCTGGGCGAGCACCATCGCCTGGTTCAATAAATACGTGCGCGGCTGAGGAGCTCGGTCGATATTCAGAAGACAGAAGACAGAAGATAGGAGACAGGAGACGGGGAGAAACCCCGACTTCTGTCTCCTCCCCCGCACCTTCGCACCGCCGGCCCCTGCACCGCCGCACCTCCGCACCGTCGCACCGCGCACCTTCCTTCCCCCGCACCCTCGCACCTCCGCACCGTCGCACCCTCGCACCCTCTGCTACGCTGATGGGATGTCTCCCACGGATTCAGCCGTGCCTGAACGGCGCGGCGTCAGTGATGTCGTCGATCGGGTGAGGGCCGCTACGGACCTGCTCGAGGCGATCGACAGCGATCGCCGTCTGCTTGATGCGCTGCCCGATGCGGACCGCGAGCGATTCCTCCGCGCGGTCAGCCTGGTGGACAATCCCGACAACCGCACGCGGCGGCGCTTTCTCAAGGCGACGTCCCGGCAGCAGCGTGTGGCGCGGCTGCAGCAGGCGGACGAGGTGCTCCAGGACACCGGTATTCGTACGTTGCGGCGCAAGCCCGTCTTCACGACGCCGAATGTGTTCCCGCCGCAGAACTTCACTCCAGACGATGTGCACGAGGGGCGGGAGCGGGAGGATGTCGGCACCGGCCCCGTGGTCGGCGAGGTGCGTCACTGTTACGTCTGCAAGCAGAAGTACTCGACCATCCATCACTTCTACGACCAGCTGTGTCCCCCGTGCGCCGAGCTCAACTTCGCGAAGCGCACGGAGCTGGCCGATCTCCGCGGTCGCGTGGCACTCCTGACCGGCGGACGCGTGAAGATCGGCTACCAGACCGGACTCAAGCTGCTGCGGTGCGGCGCCCGGCTGATCGTCACGACCCGTTTTCCGCGCAACTCGGCCGCGCGCTATGCGGAGGAGCCGGACTTCAATGAGTGGTCCGATCGACTCGAGATCTTCGGCCTTGATCTCCGGCACACGCCCAGCGTCGAAGCGTTCTGCCATCAGCAGCTCACCACGCGCGACCGGCTCGACTTCATCATCAACAACGCGTGTCAGACCGTTCGGCGCCCGCCCGAGTTCTATGCGCACATGATGGAGGAGGAAGGCGCGGCGCTGCATCGCATGTCGCCGCACGTGCGGCGACTGCTGGGTGCCTATGAAGAGATGCGGGCGGGGAAGGGCCGCGACACCGACGCCGACGCGGCGAGCCGGCTGATCGGCACGCGGCCACTCGACCCGGCGAGCCCTGAGCTGGCAGGGCTGACGCATGCCGCGGCGCTGTCACAGATTCCGCTCCTCCCGGAGGAGTGGCGGCCGCAGGCGGAGCTCTTTCCGCAGGGTCGGCTCGATCAGGATCTGCAGCAGATCGATCTGCGCGGCCGCAACTCGTGGCGGCTGCTGCTGCACGAAGTATCAGCGGTGGAGCTGCTCGAAGTGCAACTGGTCAACGCCGTCGCGCCGTTCATCATCAACGCGCGCCTGAAGCCGTTGCTGCTGCGCACCGCCGAACGCGACAAGCACATCGTCAACGTCTCGGCGATGGAGGGGCAGTTCTATCGCAACTTCAAGACGACCCGGCACCCGCACACGAACATGGCGAAGGCGGCGCTCAACATGATGACGCGCACGTCCGCGACCGACTATCAGGTCGACGGGATCCACATGAACAGCGTCGATACGGGCTGGGTGACGGACGAAGATCCCGCCGAAATCGCGGCACGCAAGACGACCGAACATCGCTTCCACCCGCCGCTCGACATCGTCGACGGCGCTGCGCGGATCGTCGATCCGATCATCAGCGGGTTCAATACCGGGCATCATGTGTGGGGCCAGTTTCTGAAGGACTACACGGCGACGGACTGGTAGGACAGGGACAGAACGCAGAAGGAATACAGAAGACAGAATACAGAACACAGCACGGTCGTTCGCGGTTCCTGGTTCTCGGTTCTCGGTTCGTGTTCGAGGTTCGGTTCGACGTTCAGCGTTCACGGTTCAGTGTTCGGCATTGGGCATTGGGCATTCGGCATTGAGCATTGGACATTGCATCGTCCTCCCGCCTCCCGTCTCCGACCTCCCATCTCCTTTCTCCCCATTCTGTCTTCTGTCTTCTGTATTCTTCCCCTGTCTCCTGTCTCCCAATTCTGTCTTCTGACTTCTGTCTTCTGATTTCGTGCGGAGCACAAAGCAATGTGGTTCCTATGGCGCCTGTTGATCAACGCGGCGGCCTTGTGGGTGGCGATCCGGGTCGTTGATGGCCTCTCGTTCACGGGCGACTGGCGGCTGCTGTTTGTCGTCGCGCTGGTGTTCGGGGTGTTGAACGTGCTCGTGCGGCCGGTGCTGAAGCTGCTCACGTTTCCGTTGCTGATCCTCACGCTCGGCCTGTTCACGTTCGTGCTCAACGCGTTCATGCTCTGGCTCACCGGGAAGCTCTCGGATGGCTTCGGACTCGGCTTCCACGTCGGCGGCGCATGGCCGGCGTTCAAGGGCGCGCTCGTCGTGACAATCGTGAGCTTCGTGCTGTCGCTGTTCGTGAAGTCCAGCCGCAAGGCTGAGCACACCTGACCGCGCAACGGATTACGCAAAGCTGAAGCTTTGCGCCACGTACGCTCCGTCCTCTATCCAGTCTCTCTGTGCCGTCTGCGTTCGGCTTGTCTGCTGAGTGCAGTCACCTGAATTCTGTATTCTGTATTCCTTCTCCGTTCTCCGTTCTCCGTTCTCCGTTCTCCGTTCTCCGTTCTCCGTTCTCC
>JADMIO011346901.1_pt1 | contig 87505 bp, 50 predicted proteins | sample 8958161 | NCBI WGS metagenome assembly JADMIO01 (sample SAMN16585339, study PRJNA669376) | soil metagenome | isolation source: Crop rotation soil | place: USA: Cullars Rotation, Alabama | collected 2011 | reverse complement strand
GCCGCGACTTCAAGTCACGTGAATTCCAAGCTTCGGATCCCACTGTGCTGGAAAGCAAGGCTCGCGGGCACAGGCTGAGAAGCAAGGATGTCTGAAGTTGTTTTATCAAACCAGTCGAAGGTCAATCCAAATAAACCTTTTCTGAAATCCACATCAAAACCAAAATCAAGAATGGTTGTTGACTCCCATTGAAGGCTTTGGTCGCGGTAAGTATTTAACACCGCTGCGCCGGCAGGAGCCGAGTTACCGAAAGGATAGCTTATACCGCTTACAGTAAGTACATTCTGGTAAGGATAGTTACCAATTTCCTGGTTACCTAACGTACCATAAGAAGCCCGTACTTTCAAATTGTTGATGAAGCCTACATTCTTGCTGAAGAAATCTTCCTGCGAAACTAACCATGCACCTGAAACAGATGGAAACAAGCCCCAGCGATAGTCAGGTGATACTCTCGATGTACCATCGTAACGAAGATTAGCTTCCAGTAAATACTTGTTTTTAAACGCATAATTAACCCTGCCAAAAAAAGACTGCAAAGCCCATTCAGAAGTTCCAGGCAATCCAGGTAAACGGGGATATGTTGCGTTAATGGCTTCTCCTGTATTTGTATAACCAGTTATCTCTTGCAAAGCAGTTGACACACCATTAAATCTTCTTCCTCTCAAACCTTGCGATCTGTTATAAATCTGTTCGAAGCCTGCTAACGCTTTTATATCATGGTCATTGCCAATCCTGGTTTCATAATTCGCTACTGAATAAATAGTCGGCGTGATAACTTTTGCATATTGATCCGTAACACCTAAATAATCGGGGCCAAAGAAGGCTGTTGAACCGGTTTGGTAATCACCCGTAAGCGGATCTTTTTGTTGCAACAAATAAGCACTGTATGGATGCTGATACATTTTATAATACTCATCCACATAATTGATGGCGACTTTCGAAGTCCATGTAAAGCCCTTGAACAATTTCAAATCTATATAAGCCTGCCCGTTCAGGTTGTATTCTTTTGTATTTTGCCATCCCATTTCAAGCATTTCCTGCGGGTTACGATTGCGGCCTTCTCCCTGGTAAGCTCTTGATACAATACGACCACTTCCATCAGGCAAAAACGGTCCGTATAACGGCCCTGCCGCATATACTCCAAGCGCAAAGTTTTCACTGGTAAATGGTGGCTCCTGCCTGTCTTTATAGGTAAGATTCATGGCTGTACCGATAGTAATAACCTTGCTTACCTGGCTGGTGTAGTTAAAAAGTCCATTATATCTTTTAAAGCTATAACCCGGGAGCATCGCATCCTGGTTAAGATAGCTTATTGAAAGATTAAACATATTGCGTTCGCTACCGCCGGAAACGGAAATATTATGATTTGATACAGTAGCATTTTTAAAATAATAATCAACGTAATCAAAATTGGGAAAAGCATTTTGGTCTGTAGCGTTGCGGTATTTTGCTATCTCCGCTACATCGTAGCGGAACGCAACACCGCTGCGGGCAGCAGCAGCATTATACATTTCCATATACTCAGCCGAATTAGTAATAAAATCAGGCATGGCAGTAGGCGTATGTACACCAACATTTACCCGGTAGCTAACTGTAGTTTGGCCACGCCGACCTTTTTTTGTTGTAATCAATATAACACCATTCGCCGCTCTTGAACCATAGATAGCAGCACTTGCCGCATCTTTTAATACGCTGACGTTTTCTACATCATCAGGAGAAAGGTTATTGATGGAACCGGTAACACCATCTATTAAAACTAACGGCCCTGTGCTACCGCCAAAAGTGGCCCTGCCCCTAATTAAAAGGTTTGCGTTATCTCTTCCCGGTTCTGCAGATGGTTGCGTCACCTGCAAACCTGTTACTCGCCCTTGTAACAGATTCGACACATTAGGAGCAGGACGTTGTGTAAGCGTTGCCCCGGTTACAGTTCCCACAGACCCGGTTAAGTTTACTTTTTTTGTTGTGCCATAACCAACAACAATCACCTCGTCCATTGAAACAGGATTGGCACTCAACTGCACCTGGATTGTTGAACGTGTTCCAATCGTTTCTTCTATTGTTGCCATTCCGGTATAACTGAAAACAAGTGCCGTAACATTATCAGGTGCATTGATGGTAAATGTTCCATCCTCAGCGGTTGTAGTAAAAACATTTGTTCCTTTTGCCTGCACTGTAACATTAGCCAATGCAGCACCGTTAACATCAGTTACCTTTCCCGTAATTGGTCTCGCAGTGATTTTGTTGTTAGCAAAACGATGTTCATCATTGGAATAAGGAGATGCAAAAAGCAGAGAACCGAAGAGCAGAACTGAACTCAAAAAGAGTAGCCGTTTTTTCATAGCAAACATTTTCTCGTTAAGAAATAAAATGTCAATCGAAGCCAGTAATGATTGATTACTTTATAAATGTAGACAGGTGAGAAAAGGCAAACAATGTACTGTTTTACTATGTTAATGGATTATCTTCCTATTCGACTGCTAGTGAGTGTTACTAAGTTGTTTAATAAAGTCAGGCTTCTGTACTTGTGACGCTTTTGCTGGAACTAATAAAAAGCTGTAGCTGTAATTACCTGCTTTAATTTGATATTTCTCCAATGGCGCTGCCACGTCGCTCCAGCTATCATTACCTCCTACCCCCATTTGTACCAGGTCAATATTCAAGGTGATGTAACCTGCATCTTTCAGTTTGTTGGTGTGTTTAGCTGTTTCAATGTTCTCTTCTGTGTAAGGCCATGCATTCATGCTGAGCAAGCTGTCAGCAACAACTAATAAACCATCATTTTTGTTGGATAGATACATCCATCTCACATCGGTTCTGTTGCCATTTTCCTGCGGTACGGCATAGGGCTCCATGAAATCAAAAAGATTTTGCGAATAAATGGCTGCATCAAAACCCCAGTTGCGGTCAATGTAATTTTCCAAAGGACCTTTACCATACCAGGAGATATTATCGTAGCTTCTTTCAATGCCTGTTTGTAAGCCAATTTTAGGGATGTTAGGCAGCGCCGGATTTGCTTCTAAATTGTAATCAACCTTAATAACACCATCGCCAAAAATGTGGTAGCTAAGTTTTATCGTTGCGCTGTCGTTGATGAGTTTGTAAGTGCTGGTTATAAATGCGCTTCCTCTATCGTCTACATTCTGCAACAAACAACTGACAAGCTTTGGTTCTGCTTCGTACCATTGCTTTAATTTCCGGTTCGGCTTCCATCCTCTTCTATCGTTATCAGTTAACGGACGTTTGAAGTGAGGGAGCAGCGGTTTTATGATTTGTTCTTTGCCATTGTATTTGTAAGATGTAATGACACCCGTGTTCTTGCCAATGGTAACCACAAAATTTTTTCCGTAGATATTATGATTGTTACCTTCTGTTTTTACAACAACTGAAGAGTATTTTTTTGAGTTTGGATTTTTTGTTGCCAAACCAGTCAACGCAAATTGATTGGAAGCGATCTCGAAACCTTTTTCCGCCCACGTTTCATCGTTCGCCAATAAAAAATGGATATCAGCCAAATACTCAGAGCCGTTTTTCATTTTAGGTAAGTGGTTGGCAAGGCTGAGTGTAGTTTCTTCGCTTGCGGCCAGAGAAAGCGATGGCAGTGTTTTTTTCAGAACAACATGTCCGTCTTCCCTTACGATCAATTGAACAGTAAAGTCCGATAACGAACGAACAGCAAAACGGTTTTGAATTTTAATTGTTGCATTCGATGCGTCAATCAAACTGCATTCAACACCTTGATAAACTCTTTTACATTCATACATCGCTGCCTTCGGACGGCCATCCGAAGCAACTACACCCTTAATAGTGAAATTGTCAAAATACTTTTCACCGTAGTCTCCACCATATGCATAGAACTCTTTTCCTGCACTGTCCTTTTTCAGAAGTCCCTGGTCTTTGAATTCCCAGATGGCACCGCCGATTACTCTTGGTGTGTTCCGAAACTCATCCCAAAACTCTTTCATGTTGCCATTAGAGTTGCCCATGGCATGCGAATACTCTACAAAAAATATCGGACGGGTATCACCGTTCTTTTGTTCAGCTAAAAGTTTGGGCGTATAAATGCCAGGATACATTCTTGCAACAATGTCTATATATGGTGCATCTTTTGGATTTTGGGTTCTGTGCGAATGATCATTTGGTCTTAAATACCTTGGATCGGATGGATCGATATAACCTTCCAGTCGCGGATCGCCCATCGCAGGTTCGTAATGAACCGGACGAGTGATATCGAATTCATGTAGCCACCATGCCATTGCTGCGTGGTTGGGTCCTCGGCCTGCTTCATTACCCAAACTCCAAATGATAATGCTCGGATAATTTTTATCACGCATGGCCATGCGGTTGCTGCGCTCCAAATACGCAGCCGTCCATGCTGGATCGTTGCTTAGCTTGGAACCGAGGCCATGTGTTTCTAAATTGGCCTCGTCAATTACATAGATGCCGAATGAATCGCACAACTGGTACAAATATGGGTCCATTGGGTAGTGGGATGTACGGATGCAATTAAAGTTAAATTGCTTGATGGTTTTTACATCCTGCAAAATATCTTCTCTTGATAAGGCTTTGCCTTTTGTTGGATGATGGTCGGGACGGTTTACGCCATATAGATAAGTAAGCTTACCGTTGATAAGCAACTTGCCATTCTCTTTTGAAAACTCAATACTTCGAAAACCAACCTTGCATGATTTGGCCTCGATTAGTTTGCCGGTACTGTCTTCTAATGATAAAACCAATGTATAAAGGTTCGGCTTTTCATCGCTCCATTTATCAGGGTTTGAAATGGTTGTTTCCAGCAAGCCAAATTTTGCATTATCCAACCGCGGATAAATTTCATTGAAGATGCTTTCGGCGCTTCGTTGCAATGGTTGAGAAAGTACAGCAACACCATTTTTATACAACTGTGCCTTTACATTATACCCTTTTACTTCTTTGCCGCTAAGGTTTTCAACTCGCGGACGAATGCTGAACACGGCATCTTTATATTCTTTATCGAGTTTTGCCTGCCAATGAAAATCTGCAATGCGAACTTTTGGTTCTGCCAGCAACAATACTTCACGTTGAATACCGCTAATGCGCCAATGATCCTGGTCTTCTAAAAACGTTCCATCGCTCCAGCGGATAACCCAAACGCTTACTACATTTTCGCCTTCCTTCAAATAAGGTGTGATGTTGAATTCGGAAGGCATGAAACTGTCTTCGCCATAGCCAACAAATTTTCCATTAAGCCAAACCTTAAAGCCTGAACTTACCCCGCCAAAATGCAAGGTGATATTCATGTCTTTCCAATTGGAAGGAATAGTAAATGTTCTTTGATAACAACCAACACCGTTATAGTCGTGTGGCACATGCGGTGGATTAACAGGACGAAATGGATAAACTGCACTTTTATAGATCGGTTTGTCGTAACCTTTCAATTCCCAGTTGCTGGGTACTTCAATCTTCTTCCAGCCACTCACTTTTGATTTATAAAAATCAGTCGGGGCATCAGAGGGTTTTAATGCAAATGAAAAATCCCAGTCACCATTCAGTGACATTATTCTATCTGTTCTTTTTCTATCACCAACGATGGCATCACTGATATTACTGAAAGAATAAGCGGTGGCTCTTGCTGCATCGCGGTTGATGCCACTTACTAATGGATCCTCCCACGGCTCGCGGTTATAGATGGTTGGCGCAACGGGCACAGGTGGAGGAGATTTATCGATCAGTTGGGCATGAACAGTAGAACAGAGAGATGCGAGAAATATGGTGAAGTAGATTTTCATGTCTTATCTTTTTGAAATCGTGCTGGTCGTGATTCTTTGTTCATTAGAAATACAGAAAGTACAAGAGTGCGACGCAACGGAAGGCGATAGCAGTAACTCAGCTAAGTACATCATCTTTATGAATTTCTTTTAACTCTTTTGATTCTGTCGATGCTTCTCCAGCTTTATTATCGTCAACCGGTCGTCTTCTCCAATAGTTAGCCAGCAACGAACCTGAAATGTTCATCCACGGACTGAACACCGCCGCTGGCAAACCAACAGTTCCCAACTTACCCATGCTCCCGGCAAGTCCCGAAGCCATGCCACCATTTTGCAGGCCGACTTCAAAAGCAACAGTGCGTGAAGAATTTTTATCAAGTCCGGCTGCACGGCTTAACCAATAACCGAAAAAATAACCGGCAGCATTGTGAATAACGGAAGCGAAGAATAACAACAAGCCAACCTTCAAAAGATTTTCCCTGCCCGCAGCCGTTGTTACCGTTGTAAAATAAATAATGCCAAACATGGATATATATGGCATCAGATTATCGAGTGATTTTATTTTTTTTGACAAGTGATGATACAACACGCCAACGATGAATGCAGCAGCGAAGAAGCCCATTATCTCAATTGTTTCCAATAACGGTTGGGATGAAATACTGCTTTTAAATTCCTGCCATAGTCCAAGTCGTAGGGCTACTAACAAAACCAAACAAAAAATAAAAATAATGTTGACAGTTCGTTGTCCGCCTCGGGAAGCATTCTTAAGATAATCGTGCAGCAACGCCGCACCAATGGGAACGATAACAATTTTGATTATCTCCATCATCATGTTGAGAAACTTGACTTCGATGAGTGTGCCTGCAAGTAATTTCATTAAGAGTGGTGTGAGAAATGGCGCTGCTAATGTTGCCATAGCTGTTACCACAACTGACAACACAAGATTTGCTCTTGCTATATATACCATTACATTTGATGCAAGCCCGCTGGAACAAGAACCAATCAATATAATGCCTGCAGCAATTTCAGGTTCGAAATGAAAAACTTTTGTCAATAAAAAACCCATTAAAGGCATAATAGAAAAATGACAAAGCAAGCCTATAGCAACACCCTTTCGAGTGCTGGCAATTCCTGAAAAGTCTTTTAAACTCATTTGAATTCCCATGCCAAACATCACCAGTTGAATAATGATGAGCATTAGCCATTTGTCCCGCAGATCAAAATCGCCCCATTTAGTAAATGCCGTTGGATATATCATCGCCGTTACCACTGCACAAATAATCCAGGCGGTATAGCGATAACTTCTAAGCGATGAAATGGAACCCATGCCTATGGTGAAACTGATGGCAGCAACTACAGCGGCAGGTTGCCATATTGTTGCCTGTTGCATAACAATACCTGCCACCAATGCAACAGCGGCAACCATACTCAATGGCAAACAAAAGCGAACAAGTTTATTCATATAGCATTATAAAATGGAAGCGATATGTTGAACAGCAATGCCCGGACTGGCAAGTATCGGCACTTTTTTATCCGATTCATTCAATGTATCAACTACTCTTGCCATGGATGCCTGCGCCAATACAATAACATCAACCTGCGTTGATAATTCTTTCAGCGCATCGGCAACCATTGCATCGTGTTTGGCTGCATCGCCGCTCATGAGTGCATCAAATGCGCCTTCGCATAATTTGGAAATCACCTGCACATTTTTTCCTGCAACGGCCGCTCTGCGTTTCACTAAATCGGTTGTTGGGTTTAATGTTGTTGACAGTGTGGCAATCACTCCTATTTTGTTTCCCGTTTGTACGGCTTTGTCGGCCATTGGTTGATCAACCCGCAACACAGGCACTTTGCTTAATGTGGCTGCGGTTTCTACGGCTGCGCCAATTGATGAACAGGTGTACAAAATAAAATCCGCTCCTGCCGCTTCTGCCGATGCTGCGTAGTTGACAACTCTTCTTGCAGTGCCAGGTTTTAACTCACCGTCGCGAATGCAATGTTTAATTAAGCTATCATCAACAATGTTGAACACCTGCACACCGGGCAAATATTCGTTGCATAGTTGCTGAAATACCGGAACCAATGTTGCCGATGTATGAACGAGTCCTAATGTTTTCTGCGACATGTGTCAATGTTTTTATTATGTACTTAGCCGTTTTGCTACTATTATACAGGTGTTGCGTATTCTAAGATTACACCAAATAAAATTTAAGCTGCGATGGTTACTGTATATGGTGTACCTCTTTTTACTATTGCAAACATTCTGTCCACGAGTTTATGTCTGATAATGTTGAGTGTTCCCATTTTGCTTTTTCCTTCATTTATTCTTCTCCTGTAATAGGCCTTCATCTCTGTATTGTGTTGAATAGCAACCGATGCTGCCAGGTTAAGTAAGCATTTTGCTTTTTTGTTAGCATAATGGCTTACTCTTTTTTTACCCCGAAGACTGGTGCCGCTTGTGTGCTCAAAAGGTGCTAGTCCTGCATAACAGGCAAACTTGCGACTGTTTAAAAACTTGCGGAAGTTTTCTGTATAAGCCAGCATGTAAATGGCCGTTACAAAACCGATTGCTTTAATGCTTACCAAAAGCGTGTAGTTGTTTAATAAAGCTTCATCATTTTTTATCAATTCTTTTATTGCCGCTTCCACTTCTTTAATGTTTGCTGTCAACTCTTTTATCATTCTTTCCTGGATTTTATTTTGGATGTGGCGTTTGGCATACTTACGTGTGGTTGCCTGTTCCTTCATCCTGGCTTTATAACCACTGCGGTCTCTAACTAATTTATCCCGCAGGCTTACCAGGTCTTTCAGTTCTGTAATAACAGCGGCTGACAACTGTTGCGGCTCCAGTCTGTCACGGTTCATCCATCCATAGCGACTAATCAGTAAGGCATCTACTTTGTCACTCTTTCCTCTTACCAATCCTACGGAACGTTTAATTTCTAATGCAGGCACCTTAGTGTAACGTATCTCTTGTTGATGTAAGAACAGTTCAAACTGATAGGAATAGTAACCTGTGTGTTCCATTACCACCCACAATTCATCTTTACCGCCAAACTGCAAGGCCCATTTCAACCAGTTTTTAAAACCCGCAGGATTGTTAGCTGTTTTTTGATGAGCCATAGTTGGGTGAATACCATGATCCAGCGTAAGCTTCGATACATCCGTTCCAATGAAAATGAAGTTTTGCATAATTTAGTGTTTAGGAAATAAACAAATAAGCTCGCTGTCTCTAAGACCTTTATAAAGCCTTTGGCTTAGGATTCTAAACAGAGCACAGTAAGCTGATGGAAAGGGTGAGGTGGAGACCAATACGCAAGTTGGGCCTCTAACCCAGTCGCACACAAGGTTCACTCCATCTCTTCCTTCCACAAAATTTTATCTTCTAAACATTATCTCAAAGAACTTCCTCTCAAACATCACCAAATCTAAAGGTCGCACTCTTGTGCGTTTAGTAATTCTATTCACCAAGAGTTGCTCTTACAAAATAATCTTCCGCTCCTACCTGCCCACCTTTCAAATTGATTTCAATACCATCAATGCTGTTATTGCTGCTATATATTTTACACATCGGTGCACCGCTAACAAATGGCGCAATCATCTCCAATGCTTCTATATTCATCGCTCTTCCCGCATAACTACTTGTATCACCACCTGCAATCACAATACGCTTGATTTTCATCTTTTCGCAAACTGCCTTTCCAACATTGCCTAATGCCCCACCCAAATTTTTTGCTGAAGATGATTGCTCAATGCCAGTTATGTTTCCCGTATGCACAATTACATTTTGTTTGTTGCCAAGTGCCTCTGTAATCGCATTCATATCACCACCGACAAAGAAACCATCGCCGCTTTCCCCTTTAAATTTGTCCTGGACCAAAGGAATTTCAACGAACCCTTTTGAAACAGCGAATGCAATTTGCTTTTGGGTAATAGGCGAACAACTTCCTGACAAAACCAACAATGGTTCAGCTTTCTGCAATTTCAACCACGATTTTTTTTGCTTAATCGAAGCTTTCTTATTCCAATAATTTCCTAAGGCCATTTCAATCCCAGACGAACCAACAGAAAACAATGCCTTTCTGCCTTTCTGGTGTTTATCTAACCACCTCCCTATTTTAGCAAGGTGTTCCTCAGTTAGTGCATCTAATAAAACAACTTCATCATTCTCATTAATTTCATTCCATTCACTTATTTTCTTTTCCAACTCTTTTACATCAATCAATCCAATCTTCTTATTCGTTTGTGCAGCCAAATGCAATCTTAAATCACTTTCAGTAGAAGGTGTCACAGGATGCTTACTCATAGAAGGATGCCTGTCGAGGCGATGAATTTTTCCATTGCTGCCAATACCCATTCTTGCAAACAGGTTTCCAAATACACAGTATCTACCTAAGGTTGGCATACCGCCTAAAACAGGAATGAATTTGCTTTCAAAAACTTCAGCACCAATGTCAATTGCTTTTCCAATGCTTCCGATTGTTGGTGATGAATCAAATGTTGAGCAGACTTTATAGTGGACATGCTTTGCTCCTGATGCTTTCATTGTTTTAAAAGCAGGCGACAACATTTTTTCCATTTTATCTGGTGACAACGAACGTGTCAAGCCAGCAATGCCATATGCCTGCAAACCAGGGAAAGCATTCAACTGTTCCTGTGTTGGCGGCTCTAAAAACAAAACTGCTTTGGCACCTGCACGTGAAATAAATTCCAGTGCATCGGTGCTGCCGGTTAAATCATCACCGTAAAAAGAGAGCAATATGTTTTGTTCTTTTTTCAATTAGCTATTTCCAAATTTTTCTACTGATTTTGCAAACTCGGGATAAGTTGCTATTGCATCTTGCAACTGCAATCCATCTACGGCTCCTTTCCATGCCTGTTGCAATGCCATAACTCCCGCTGATGGTCCCAACGGGTGCGCCATAATGCCGCCGCCGGCCATATATAACAAGTCTGTTGTTTTCGTTCTGCGCCATGTTTCAAATGCCTGTCCGCCCCATTGTCCTGAAGACACAACGGGCAATACTGTTTTCGTTTCGCCCAATGGTGTTAAGCATGCTTCGATGGAACGCACAACTGAATCATCACTTTCCCAGAATTTGTTTTCGATACCGTTGACATGTATCTGGTCAACACCGGCCAAACGCCAAAGTTTTTGATAAGCAGAAAAGTCAATTCCGAGCAAAGGATGTCTTGTCAGCATACCCCAGCCGTTACGGTGTCCGTGAATAGCCAGCTCACCGATATCGCATATTTTTTTTACACCGGAAATACCAACACTGTTCAAACTGATCATAGCGCAAGTGCCACCAGCTTCTACGATCGTTTCGTAGCGTTGCAACATTTCATCGATCTCGCCACTCAGGTTAAAAGCATACATGATCTTTTTGCCTGTTTTATCAGCCAGGCGGTTAACAACATTCATCACAACCTTCACCCTTTCTTCGAAAGTTGAATTAGCGGAAGAAGAAAGCAGTTCATCATCTTTCACGAAATCAATGCCCGCTTCGCCAAGCGTTTCCACAATGTCTGCAGTTTGTTGTGGAGTTAAACCGATGCTTGGTTTGATGATGGTTCCGATCATTGGTCGGTTTTCAACACCAGTTAACCGGCGACAACCTTCAATACCAAATTTAGGTCCGCGATAATCTTTGACATAACTATCGGGAAATTCAAGTTCCATCAACTTTAATCCTGTGAATTGCCTTAATTCATAAAGATTTCCTTGTACCGTTGATATCATCACAGGAAGATTTGCTCCAAAATTTTCCACCGACCATGATACTTTAACGGTACACTGGTGATACTGCGTGGCTGTTGCTTTATCACTCGGAATGGAAGGTTGGTTGACCGTGTTCATCACTTCAACACTTTCTACTCTTGCTGCAAAACGCTCTTTTAGTTCAGCTGTTTCCCCTGGCACAGCGACAAAAGTTCCCGATGATTGCTCACCGGTGAGCACTTCTGCTGCTTTCTCTGGATTTGAAGGTGTTTCAATAAAATATGTAGCGGTTATGCGTTCCATTTTTTTCTTCTCTTAATTAGTTTGTGTAGTGAACGGTATATGTTTTTTCTTTTTCAATTACAAGATTGTATTCACCATTTCCTTTTGTTTCAATTGAACCTTCGTTGCAGGTTGGTTGTGTTTTGCTTTTGAACCTGAGCGTTCCTTTTCCCGCCGCACCTTTCACTTTTATTTCCTTGGTGCTGCAATACAGTTCGATGTTTCCGGAGGGTGTAGGAACGGCTCCCTGCATCCATTGCAGACCACCTAAAACGGGTTGGATCTCATAAGTAGCATACCCGGCCGAGGTTGGCTTCACACCCAAATAGTATTTGCCCAATAAATAAATGGGACTGGCACCCCAGGCGTGGCAAAGGCTTTTTCCAAACTCGCGACCATACATGGCATAATGCTCCGCTCCTTTTTTTGAAGGATTGTATTCTTCCCAAAAAGATGTTGCACCCAGATTCAACATGCCGCCCCAATAGTCGCGCATTTCTTTTAGAACATAATCCTGCTCCCCCATGGCGCATAAAGCTTCCAACTCGTAAAAACGCATATAAGGCGTGGTGATCTTTTGTATTTTATCATTGAGAAGCACTGATGTTTTAACCGCCTGTTTTTGTTCGAGTGAGAAATAATCAAAGAAGATGGAAAACATGTTAGCATAGCGGGTAACATTGTCGGTTTGCTTTCCATCAACGCGACTATGCACTAACGCTTTTTTATTCTCATTCCAGTAAATCTCGAAAAGTTTTTTCTTTAGATCCGTTGCCAGAGTTTGATAATTAGCCGCACCTGATTTGTCGTCGGCTATTTCAGCACAAAGCGCCATTGTTTCCAAACTTCTTGCAAATAATAATTGTTCAAAGCTTACTTCACCTTTTTTGCTCAGTTTGTCCGCCCAATCAATGAATATCCAGTCACCCGGCAAACCTTCCAGTAAACCATCTTTATTTCTGCGACCAAGAACATAGTCCATCAGGCTTTGCATACGGCTATAGTTCTGGCGAATGAAGGATTGATCACCGCTGTACAAATAGTAATCGTAAATACCAAGGAACCAGTAAAAGGTATAATCCATGATGGTGTTGATATGACTAGTCACAGGGTCTTTTCCACGTAGGGAGAAAAGGGTACGCTCAACTGATGGAGAATCGTTAAACAGGTAATAGTTCATCAGGAAACTTTGATAAGCGTCGCCGCTCCAAAGCCAACGGTCACGTTTGATACCGTCGATGAAAAATTCGCGGGTAGTCAGGTGCAAAGTATAAGCCGCCACATCCCATATTTCATTGATCTGCTCATCATCACAACGAAAACTTCCTTTGTAATCGAGCGGCAAATACTCATATAACATCGACAATGAATCGTAAGTAAGTTCACCTTCCTTTTCTACATAAATGTATCGGAATGCTTTTGACGAATCAACAATGTAATCTTCTGCGGTAGAATGATCAACGGGTAAACAATCCAATGTTTCGCAATACTCAGTTGACAAAGCCTCTTCAACAGATTCGCCGTAATAAATATGCAGGGTTCCTTTGCCCTTGAGACCGTTGAATTTTGCAAAACCGAAAGTCTCTTTCCAAAAATCGTATAACATTCCATTGTTCTTCTTTTCGCTTGAAACAACCGACATGGGATGTGTCGCCAGTTTAAACTTTGATGGCAATGTTTCAGCAGAATTGAAATTCCACGAAGCAGCATTCATGTAAACAGTTCCTGACGAAGTATCTGAAGCTTTGCCCGATTCATCAATCCATTCTTTATCTTCAAAAGTCACTTTCCACGAATTGTCCGACTGAATGGTTTTTCCCTGAACAAAAATCGCCGGAACGCTGGCCTGATTGTGTACCTTGATATTTAAGGTGTGTTTCCCAGCGGGAATTACCAGTTTTTCAGGAGCACCAAATAGTAGTTTACCGTTGAGCTTTACGTTATACTGACCCTCCACTTTTATATTGATGGTTTCCTCTTCCGGCAAGTCCAGGTTTTTGGAAAATTCAACCAACACATAATGACTATCCATTTTCCAGAAAGGCGGAAAGAAAGCACCACGCTCAGTGCGACGGCTTTGCATCTGATTTCCCAACCATATATCGTAATCGCCCGGATACCAGATCCATGTTGCAGCAGCATTCATCTGTTTAACTTTTTTATGATAATATCAACCCCGTTTTAAATATCGTCTCCGTATCTCTCTTTTGTTATTTGTTGCAATGACTTACCCCGGGTTTTGGGTGCCCAAATAGTTCCTATTATTAACGCGATAACGAGTAATCCGATCATAATGTAGGCCGCAGTGTTAAACCCTTCGCCGTTACTACCGTAAATATGAACAAATCCCAATCCCCATATTGCTGCTATACCTCTTACTGCAAAGAACATAACACCTTGCGCAGCTGCACGATATTTGGCGGGAAAGAGTTCTGAAGCCCAAAGCGCATAAAATGCCTGTACACTTATTCCGGCATGTATGCCCCAAAGCATGGTGAAAGTCCATAGTGCAAAATGATTTCTTATCCCTATAAAAATTAGAATGCACCAGGCCACTATACCTATTGATGTGCCGAAAACATAAAGCCAGCGCTGATTGACCTTATCAACCAACATAGCAAAGCCAAAATATGTTACCGCAATAATTACGATCCATTGTATTGCCGTAATCATATTGGCCTCACCGTTGGAAAGACCGCCTGCGGTTTCATAAATATGTTGTTGGAAGAAACCCATCACGGAAGCAACCATATTCCAGCTGATGTAAATGCCAGCCAGGAAAAGCATGGTTCGGATATTTACTTTGTTTGTAAAAAGGGTACCGAAAGATGCAAAAACGCCGGGTTGTTTTTCGTTGGTTTGCAGTTTTTTTGCTTCCTCCCAATCTTTCGATTCATTGAGTTTCCGTTGCAAAGTCCATGCGATGAAAGCCACAACAAACAAAGACCCAAAAATGATGCGGCTGCTAAATACATTGATGGCGTCAACACTTGCATCGTTACCGATGAAGAACACAGCTATTTTTTGCACGTAACCAAATAACACACCGGCTGAAGAATCGGCTTTACCGGGGGCAAAGAGCATTCCCAAGAGTAAAATAATCATTGGACCAACTCCCCAGGCAAACTGTGAGATACCCATATTCTTTCCGCGGTTACCCACTTCTGAATTTTCGGAAATATAAGTCCATGAAGCAGGAACACCCACACCCACTGAAATACCCGTAACCAGGAAACCGGTCAACAGCATAGGGAAATTAACGGCGAACATGATAATGGCAATTCCCAGCATATACACAAGCATATTGTAGGTGTAAATTGTTTTTCGCCCATATTTGTCGGCCAGGAAACCTCCGAAAATGGCTCCGATAGCCGCGCCGAAGCAGTTGGCACTGATCGCATTCAGCCAGCCGAGATTTCCTTCGGTAAGCCCAAGGTAATTTTGCCAAAGAGTCAATCCGCTTGCACCGGCTACAATGGCGCCGGCATCCAGATAATTCGTAAGCGATACAGCGATAGTACTTTTTAAACTTCCTTTTTTATGTTCCATAAATGTGTAAACAGGAGTTTTAGAATGAATTTTTGTTATCGTTTAATTGTCATTTGTTGATAGCATTACAAACCGCACAAGAGTGCGACGCAACGAAAGTTTCATAGTAGCAATGCAGCCGGGTACATAAAATAAATTTATGCTTCATAATTAATGTCCGTTAAAGATGATGTAGAGAGATAGTATTACGATTCCTAATAGCGCAAACAAAATTTTTACCTGCTTACTTGTTTTTGGTAATGGCGATGTTTCGATTGCTGCCGTGATTTTATTCTTATCTACTAGTGAAATAACGATGGCTGCTACAAACAAAATGGCAAATATGTAAAACGAAATAAGAAAATAATGTGGCCACCATGTGTTCTCGCCTGTTTTTGTATCGGGTGGTAAAATCCATAGGTTGAGCATTCCCACTAATAAACTGAATGCAGAGCCAATTGATAAAATGATGTTGACTGCGAGTTTGGTAGTACGTTTCCAAAACACACTTAATAAAAACGTAACGGCCAATGGAGGAGCCAGATAACCGAGGATAGATTGAAAGACATCGAACAATGTTTTGCCCTTAATGTTATCAAAGGCAATAGCCATTAAAACCGCAAGAGCACAACCCGCAATAACGGTGTAGCGACCAATATTTATTTGTTGTTTTATTGAAGCCGATGGATTGATGTTATTGACATAAATATCTTTTGTAAAAACAGTGCTCAATGCATTCAATGATGAACCGATTGTTGCCACCAACACGGCAATCAACACACAAATCACAAGACCATTCAATCCTGCCGGAAATAAGTTGGTGACCATTGTCATGTAGGCTAATTTATCATCAGTTAAGTTTGGATATAAAGCAAAACATAAGATGCCGGGAAGAATAAACATGGGCAGTGCCAACACTTTTAACCAACCGATAAAATTTACACCTAACTGCCCCTGCTTTAAATTTTTTGCGCCCAATACACTTTGCACCATGCTTTGATCGGTGCAAAAAAATGCAACCGCCGATACGGGATAACCTAACAACAAGGCATGCCATGGATAGCCTGCATCAGATGCAGGACGTATCAAGTTCCAGAAATGACCGGGAGTTTTGTTGGCTAAAGCAGTGAGTCCGCCGATTTTTTGCAAGCCGATGAGTGTAAGCGATAGTGAAACAATGATTAACAATATCATTTGAAACACGTTCACTTTTGCTATAGCTCTTAAGCCACCCATGTAAGTAAACAAACCCGAGAAAGCAACCAGCACAATGGTTGATTGCCACATGGGTATTCCCAATATTTGTCGCACTAAAATGCCTCCGCTGAACAAACCTAAACTCAACCAGCTGATCAAAATTTTTATCAGTGCATAACCGGCTAAAATATCCTGCGTACTCTTTCCGTAACGCTTGCCCATAAACTCCGGCATGGTGGTAACCTTGCTTGCTATGTAGCGTGGCGCAAATACCATGGCAAGCAACAGCAAAAAAACAAAGGCATACCATTCGAAATTTCCGCCAACAATACCGGCCGAAAAACCAATGCTGGCAAATGCCAGCAACGATGAAGGGCCTACATTGGTGCCCCACATATTGAAACCGATATTGTACCAGTTGAGCGAATGACTGGCAAGGAACATCGTTTCGTTTTTCTTTTTTTGCCTTACGCTGGATATATAACCAATAGCCAACAGAACTATCAAATACACGGCAATGATAACAAAGTCAAGCGCTGTTAATTTATCGTAAATCGAATTCATTTTTTCTATTTGTACTAAGCTGCATTACTACTATCATCGTCTGTTGCGTCGCACTCTTGTACTGCAACAATTCTATTCACCATTGTTGCAGTAGCCTGCCCTGAGTCAATCGAAGGGTTCTTATCATTATTCAGCAAACCCACCCCAAGTCGTTTACAGCACAGTCATTCATTAAATTTGCCCCTCCAAGGAGGGGATGTGTTCTAAAGCATTACCCATCTTGTTTCATAAAAATGGAAATTGCTTTATGCGCATCGAACAGCAGAGTCTTCATCCCCTCCTCGGAGGGGCGGCAACATCTGCCCATAAAGAACTTTTAAAAGGGGTGGGTTTACGCTATGCTGCCCAACCCAAACTCCTCCAACACATCATTCACCTTCACCGGTCTTCCTGTTTCCAAACTTTTATCCATTGCCTGCAACAACGCAATCGTTCCTATTCCTTCCTTCATATTAGGATAAGCCGTGAAGCCTTGGTCAATGCTATCAGCAAAATAGTCCAGGTAATTTTGATACTCTCCCGCATGATGGCTTTGCCCTTCAAAACGGAAATAATGTTTCATTGCATCATCGCCCCAGCGAATTATTTTTTCTTCACCGGTTTTATCGGTAACAGAATAACGCAGTTCATGATAATCAGCCTGCGATGCACCTTCAGTGCAACGAAGAATGGTACTCATGCCGCTATCCCGTGCTGCCGGTTGTGTAGGGCTTGTGTAAACGCCGCTCACTCTTGCAATTCTTCCATCTGTTGCTTTAAAAATAAAGTGCATGGTGTCTTCATTTTTTAAACCTGCTGCTTTGCCATTGCTGCTCACCATGCCATAGCCCATCACTTCTTCAATGTTGGGTAAATACCAGCGTATAAAATCTGTAGGGTGACTTAAGCCGCCATACAACCACTTAAACGATTGCAATAACGACCAACCTTTTTTTAGAAACCAGCGATGATCGGCGTGGTATTGTGCTTCAATGGTTATCAGTTCTCCTAACAGTCCTGCCTCAAAATCTTTGCGCTGACGTTTAGCTGGTTCAAAAAAACGGGAGCTCTGACCGACAAAAACCTTCTTCCCTGTTTTTTTCTGTAGCTCTAATAATTCTTTTGCCTTTGATAAATCGTCAATAAAAGGTTTTGTGCAGATGACATGCTTATCATGTAATAAGGCTTGCTTCACATGTTCTGCATGAAGATGGTCAGGAGTATAGATCGCAATAACGTCGATGTCTTTGTCATCGAGCATCTGCTGGTAAGCAGTTGTATATTGGTGAAAATCGAATTCTTTTGTGCGTTGCCGGCAAAGTTCTTCGTTTGCATCGCAAATAGTTTTCAGGGTGTACTTATCGCTCGATAATGCAGCCGAAATAGTACTTCGTCCTTCGCCTAATCCCAGTATTCCTAATTGAAGCATTCTAATTATTAATTATCAATTATTAATTTTTTGAAGAAACACCCACTTCTCGCCTGGCTTTGTTCCTTCTATTCCTTCCTGGTATTTACCCATAAGCTTATTCCATTCATCAACACGGGGATTGTTCTCGGTTGTTTTAGGATTGAGTTTGTCAAGACTTTCTCCTTTCGGTATACTAATCACTAGCATTAACTGCCGACCATTCCTGTACAGCAACAGTTGCTGAAAGCTTGCATTGCAGAAACCCTTCGCTATCTCAGGCCATTTTTGAAATTGTGTGGCGTGATAATCGAGATATTCTTTCTGCAACTTTTTATCTTCCGCAAGATTTGCAGTGAGGATGATATGCTCCCACACTTTCGCCACTGTTTTACCAGCACAATGTTTTTTCCTACTGTATTCGTAAAACATGTCGTGATACACTCTTACTTCAGCTTCCGGAAAATTATTGGCGATCCTCCCCTGCATAACGCCAATGTCCTGCACTTTATCGAAGATGACATAATGGTTCTGCCAATGATAAATGGCATTACTATCCATATTATTTTGAGCCAACAATTGTTTCAGTTTCGATAAGTTCAAATGCATACCTTTCTTCACCACCAGTTCAATTACTTCGTTGTGTTCTTCGTTTATTGCTCCTTCTTTTGGTGTTTTGTTAGCTGCTAAATATTGAAACCGTTTTTCCAAGCCAGCATTTGCTTTTACACTATCATGAACCTGCGGTCCGTTATTGCTCCAGGTGTTACCAGGGCCGCTGTTGTTTTGCAAGTATTTCTGCGAAGGTGTCCAGTTATTTTTTACCGTAAAGTTCGACGAGCCCTCATCCGTATAAATATAGAACCAGTGCGAGGGCAAATGTGCAATGGGAGATTTATAAATGCTGTCAATATAATTGTCTTCAATTATAGAGTTCTCTTGTGCACTCAAAGTATAAATACCGCTGCAGTCGTAATTCCATTTGCCGTAATGATGAATTTTATTGGCAACGATCCTGTTATCCTTCATCATATTCTGCTCTGGTGTCCAGCCCCACCCTAAACTTATACCACTGTACGACACGTTTTCAATTTCATTATGACGAATACTTGTTCTGCTCACAAAACCACAACCAATACCTACGGCTCCCCAATCTTCATTCGTAGCATTGGTGATGAAATTATTTTCAATAAAAATCACATCGCATTTCTCCCTGTTATCTTTCGGATCAAATGGCAAATGAATCTCTCGTCCTTCATCGCCATAATTGCCAGCCAATATTGCCGTGCCGCCAATGTCACTGAACAAATTATTTTTCGTCATATTATCCTGCACACTTCTCTTCAAGTCCACACCTGTCGCAGCTAAATGAATAAATGAGCAGTTTTTAATGCGTGTGCGAATGGCATAACTTAATTCCACTGCCGCAGCCTGTCTGCCAACCCATGCCTGGTTATCTAATCCCGGTTTTGCTTTTGTTCCTGCAGGTCTTAACCTGTATGCCTCTGTCATATATAAGCCGGCCTGGTGCGGTACATGCCCTTGTTGCGAAGGCCGCAGCCAACCTGTATGTTGAAAAGAAATTCCATCAATCACCAAATTTTTCACCGGGTTATCAATTGTACCTTCCACACTAATCAATGTCTCAGTAAAAGGTGCTATCACTTTTGCCGTTGTTAGATTTTCATTGTTGCGTGGCCAATAGTAAATTTTACTTTGCTCCTGGTCCAAAAACCACTCGCCGGGTTCATCTAAAAACTGGATAGCATTTGTTAAGTAGAAAGCGGAATTGCCGGTTTCTTTACTCAGCCACGGAGCAGGCCATGGATGTTCGTTTTGTATTTTACTTTCAGGTTGATGAAAAAACAATTTCGTACTGTCGCCCATCACCTGCATCTTTTTTACCCGCAGGTTTGCAATCTCCCACCATTGATGAATGAATAATTCCAATCCGTTTGCTTTATCCAAATTGATAAATGGAAGGGAGGGTATCACACAAGCTGCTTCTGCTTTATTCCAATTCAAAATGCGAAGCATCGCCTCTCCATTAGACGATTTTGCCCGCACTGCTTTTGTATCGTTCACCCACAGTTGACGAAAATTAAAATGGTTGCCATTTACCTGCGGCACATCCGCCACCCAAACCTGTTGCTGATATTTTTTTTGCAAGCCATTAACGGTGGTTGTTAGTTTTTTCCAGTTACTGATTTGTACACCACCAGTTAAAACTGGTTTTTCATTTTCTGCAGCTTCAATAAAGGTGGTGCCTTCCCTTGTGCCACCATCTCCCGGCCGTATAACTATCGTTTCTAAAACCTGGTAGTGACCGCCCCGCAAAATAATATGAATGCCATCTTTGGCGCTTGCATCATCAAGTCTGCGCAACTCTCTTGCCTTGTGCAAAGCTTTATTTAGCGTTGCAAAGGGTTTTCCTTCTGAACCATCATTGAAATCGGAACCGGTTGTGGAGACATAAATCTGCGCCCATGCAAGGGATGGAAGAAAAACTACAAGCAAAAACAGTTTCAGTAACTTCATTATGATCAACAGAGCGTTAGTTAGTATTTTGGAAAATAGATTTTACATAGGCCGTATTCGCACTAAAATTCTTTTTCACATTGGTTGGCTCTTTTGCATCTCTGGAGCGTTCGATTACCAGCCAACCGCTCCAGCCCATTTCATCAAGCGTTTGTTTTACTTTTTTCATATCAAGCCTTGTATTGTTTTGGAGCCACACGCCGTCATCATCCGTGCAATGTATTTGAACGATATTCTTTGCGCCTAATATCCTGAGCTCACTGCTCACATCACGACCATTCTTTAACGCATTGGAGAAGTTGAAATAACTTTTGATGGCAGCTGAATTAATTTGTTTCAAAAGTTTCAGTTCGTCTTTTGCATCTAATGCCGTTTCAATACCGATAACAACATTCGCTTTTTCGGCAAGCTTTGCTGCCATTTTTAATCGATTGATGACAGAGTCTCTCAACTCAGGTTGTTTTACCAGGTCACATTGCACGCCTAAGGGAAGAAAAGCAACTTTCACATTCATCAGCTTCATTGTTGTAATGCAATCCTCAACTGATCTAATAAATTCTGAGCGTTGACAAAAGGACTGCGCATAATAACCTGTCATTGCAAGCGATGGAATTTCGAGATTCAACTCTTTGGCTTTAGCTAAAAATTTTTCCCTTGTTGAATCAATCAATAATTGGTTATCAAAAGTTGGACGATTACCCAAACCACCCATATCTATCTCCACACCATCGGCGCCTATTTCCTTTGTTAGTTGAAAGGCTCCCAACTTTTGCCTTTTCAAAATCATTAAATCAATTACTGCTACTTTATAGCGTTCGTTTGAAGTATTGGCATTAACAGAACTAACACCAACTGATTTTTCAAACAGCTTTACCACATTTTCATACCCCTTCACTGCATTGGCAGGAAGTTTTTCGCCTTTCTCACCAAAAACTTTTAATGCTTCTTCTTTCTCAATTGTCACTTTTGATTCGTCCGCTTTTTCCATTGACAACCCAAATTGTTTTGCCACAAAAGCATACATCGCTTCTCTTTTCGATTTTCCATAATCATGTCCTTCACTTGCTAAATGAACATTTGAGATTTTATCGCCTGCATTGTAAAAGCCGTAAATTCTTTGTACAAATGGAAGTTCGTTTTGGGGTACATTCTGCGTCCAGTCTTTTCCATCCGAAACAACAAGCATCGGTCGTGGAGCCGCCATCGCCGCTATCTCAACATTATTGGTTCCCCCACCACACAAATGAATACCCATGCCACTTTCGCAAGGACAACCACCGCTATGATAGGAAGACATCATCGCAACAGGCACACTAAGTTTTATTCTATCATCAATCGCAGTCATTAACATGGTTTGACTACCACCGCCTGACGCACCGGTGATAGCAACACGAGAGGCATCAGCATCTTTCAGCGATAACAAATAATCAAGAATACGAATTGCATTCAAAGCCTGAATGCTTTGTACCAAACTTCTTCGATGATCTTTTGATTCGATTTGCAACAGGCTTTCGCCATCCCATCCAAGCAAATCATAACTAAAAGCCATTGCCCCCATTTGTGCTAAGGCGGCACAACGGTATTGACAATCTTCTCTATACCGGCCTTTCGCAAAATGCCCATCGGGATTGAGTACAACAGGAATTTCGCCTTTCGATTTTAAAGGACGATACAAAGAGCCACATGCATACAATCCTGGCAAGGTTTCTATTGCAATGTTTTGAACAGAATAATCTTTGAACTTTCTGATTGATGAAACAACAGGATTGGAGGATGGTTTAGGAGGTAAGGCAGAAAGTTTCAAAGATGATAAGATACAAGACTTCAATGCTATTTTCCGCTTTTCCCAGCTTTCTTTGTTATGATACAAGGACGATAAATAAGCTAATTGCTCCTTGCCTTCTTCAACAGTCTTAAGATGGTACTGAAAAGCCTGCAGTTTGTATTTCTTATCAGCTTCCTTCGCAAAAGTCAAATCCTGTGATGCCAAAACATTTGACAATGTTTTTTCTACATCAGGCTTGTAACGCCAATCGGCATACGTCACCCATTTATCTTTTATTAGTTCCTCCGGATACCGAATACTTATATCGTAACGCTGCTGAATTTCTGACAGCACTTGTTTTAACGGCTTACGAAACTGGTCATCAGATGTTTGGGCAAATAGCGTATGAATGCTCAGTAAGTAGCTTAAAACAAACAGTATTTGCTTTTTCAACATCTTTCTAAAGTTAACTTAAAAAATGAGGGAGAGCATTGCTAAACTCTCCCTCTGCTAAACGACTGCTATAGAGAAAAAACTATCTGAAATTTGATTCATTTCTTGTTAACCAACTGCATTACTGCTATCATCGTCTCTTGCATTCTATGACTTAATCAAGAAAGATTTCTTGAGCGGTTGATAAGGCAACAACTTGTTTTATTAATTCAAGCTACCCTGTTAGACCACTGCGGCATGTAGTTATCAACATATGGTGTTCCCCTTTTTACCACAGCGCAAACGGTATGTAGCATCTTGTTTTTGATATTATTTTTTACCAGGTTTTCGTGTTTGCCTTTTGCTGTCATTCGCTCATAGTATTGCCTGATGTCTTTGTTATATTGAAGCAGGCTGCCCGTTCCGTTACTAAGCAGGGCTTTTAATCTTTTGTCTGCTACAGGCGATACTCTTGTTTTCCCCCTGATACTGCTCCCGCTTGTATGCGGATGCGGGGCAACACCTCCAAAATTGGCCAGCTTCCGGCTATTGCTTAAGATGGTAAACCCTTGTGTAATAATCAGCAGATAACTGGCGGTTACAAGTCCAAAGCCCGGCACTGATGTAATCAGCTTATATAGCCTTGCGCTTTGTTCATCTGCATTAATTATCTGCAGCATGAGCTTTTCAATCTTTTTTATCCGGGCCTCAATAATCTGTACCAATGAGCTGCTGTCTGTTCTTACTTCTTTACTTTCTGCAGCGGCAAAATCCCTGGCTTCTGTAGCCGGTACGCTAATCATCTTTTTTGCTTTTACCAATCTGTCGCGGTAAGCAAACAGCATTTTCAGGCGGCCTACTACTTTAGCCGGCAAGCGGTGAGGCTTCAGTTCATCTGCATAGCGCATGGTAAAACGGGCAATGTCTGCTGCATCTATTTTATCATTTTTACCTCGCCTTATCTGAAGGCCGGTGGAGATAACGCTGCCCGGCACTACTGCATAGGTGATTTGCTTCTCCGTTAAATAGTACCATAGCGGTTGCGCATAAATACCGGTATGCTCCATGCATAATAACCACTCAGATAATGGACCGTAAGGCTTTAACCAACTGACTAGTTTTCTAAAGCCGGTTTTGTCATTGTCAAACTGCTGGTGCAGGAGCGTTTTCCCATCAATAGTTACGCAGGCATCTATCCATTTTTTGGAGACATCAATGCCAACAAAAACTTTTTTCATACCTTACCTTTTGAAGATTAAAAATTGGTTGAAGGCACTAACGCCTTTATCGGGCCCCAAGCCCGGCATTCTATTTAAGTCGCTTCAACCGTTTTTAAAACAGCAGCGGTTCTGATGCAAGAACTAGGTCTCAAAACCTGGCGTCGCACTTAGTTCACCGCTGTTGTTTTTTTATGTCTTCATCAAGTTATGCACTTATCCACCTGAATAACATTCCCCCCTGCACCCCCCGGTAGTAATAGTAATAATAGCTTATCAAAGAACTTTATTCAAATCTAAAGGCGTCGCACTCTTGTGCGTTCGGCAATTCTATTCACCATTCGGCAAGGTCATTTCGATTCATCGAACAATTATTGCAGGAAAGCTTTAAGGAAAGAGGGAACGGGTAAAAAGATTGCGGTCATGAAGACAAACAATTCATAAGCTTTTCAATCAACAATCGTTAGCAAATAATATCTATCATATTTGCGTCTGCATAAAATTAGAGGTACTGAAAAAACCGGACAATGTATTGTTTTACTATAAAGATGGATAATTTTCCTATTTCTGATTTTGAGTTCTTCGCCAGCCGGAATACAGGAGGTTCGTGTCAATAACAGGCTTCGGGAAAAAGAGGCTGGCTATATAACCAACGCCAATCACTATTAAATGACTGTAAACACCGAGCATCAATTTATGATGCGTGAAATTGTAGTCACCAAAATCAAGCAAAAGCTTTTTATCATTACCTAAACCAATTTCAGTTGAAGTAAGAAAAGCATACGAAGTAAAAAGTATGCAAACGATGATGGCGATATTAACTCCCTGCCGGTTAGCCCTTGCACTCAACAAACCCAGTAAAAAAATACCTACAATGCCACCGGAAAAAATGGCATAGAGTGTAAATACAATTCCCAGGACGCCTTCGCTTCCGGCATTCACATAAAACATTCCAATCAAAATAGTGAGCAATCCAGAGAAGATAACAATGCCGCGGCTTGCACGTAGATAATGTTTGTCGGAACGGTTTGGCCTTGCCTTTTTATAATAATCTTCCACGCCAACTGCAGCCAAACTATTCAGGTCGGCGCTTAAACTACATACGGCAGCAGAGATCATAGCCGATAAGATCAACCCGACGATACCAACAGGCAATTTTGTTTTGATGAAATAAGGAAACACCGCTTCCGGTCGCAGGCCTTCAGGTAATGGCTGCTGTTTATAATAAACAAAAAGGGCAGTACCGATGAACATGAAAATGCACCAGACGGGTACGGTTAAGAGGATGCCCATCAACGATGCACGGATTGCACTCTTATCTGTTTTAGCCGTGAGATAACGTTGCACAACGGTTTGGTCGGTGCCATATTTCTGTATGGCATAAAAAGCACCGTTAATCGCCATGACAACAAAAGTGAGTTTTGTTAAGTCCATTTCATAAGGGCCAAAACCAGTTCTCCCCGCATCTTCTGCCACACGGAAAACTTCGGCAGGGCCGCCATCGGTTGAAAACAATAACACGCTAATGCAAATGATGCCACTAATGAAAAGCATAAAGCCCTGGAAAACATCTAACCAAATCACGGCTTCAATTCCACCCAAAAGATTTACAACAATGATGATGAGTCCAACAATACATACGATAGCAATCATGTGAGCATTCCCTGGTGAATTATCGAAAACAATATTGTTTAATGCAATTGCCAGGAGAAACAACACCGTACCCATTCCTGAAAACTGCCTTAGCACAAACGCAATGGAACTATAGTATCGTGCAAATGAACCAAAGCGTTGTTCAAAGTATTCATAAGTGCTTAAACGAATCACTTTGCGATAGAGCGGAACAATAAACCAGATAACGCCAAGCAATACAACCGGTACCATCAGACCTTGCACCAATAAAATCCAGTTGGATGAATAACCGGTGCCGGGGTAAGCCAGGAATGTTACACTGCTGATAAGCGTTGCAAGTAATGATAACCCAATGGCCCATGTGGGCACACGGCCTTGTGCCAGGAAGAATGATTTGGTGGAATTTTGGTTTTTTGAAAACCTGAAACCGAAATACAATGTTGCCAAAAGAAAAAAGACGATGATCAAGTAATCTATCAGGTGGATGGATGAACTCATATAGCGGTTATCTTTCGTTAATTGAAATTCCATTCCTCCGGCCATTCATAACTGCCGGGTTTTATAGTCAGATGCAAACTTTCCTGGCCGACAACTTTCATTCTCACCACGCCTTGTTGCAATTCTTCCATGGGAATAAAAGATGAAAAGCTAAGTTTTTGAATGATGCTGAATGCCGTTGAGCCGCCTTCAATCAACAACTCCGCTATTCCCGTCCTTTCTGTAATCTTTTTCACGACTTCGGCCAGCTTTGCCGCCAACAGGTTTGGATCAGATTTGCCTTCATGCTCTCCTATTGCTACAATCGCCCCTTTATTTTTCGAAAGAATAGCAACCGCTTCGTCCGCCCAGTTTTCTATTTCAATTTCCCCGGCAGTTTCATCCAGGTAAACAGGCGAAGGCATATCAGTTACTAAATGTTCAAACTTCTTTCGTTGGTCAATACTGTTTCTATAGGTAGTACCAGATACTAATAAAACAGGCGATGATAGAGAGACTTTGTTGTCATTTGTTATTCGCTGATAGTTTTTTTCAAGCAGCGCATAAAAAAAAGAAGCGGCGCCACCCAACAACACATTTTCACTTTGATGTTTTGCCCATTCTTCAACATCACCTGGCGTGATTGCCTCACCAATCGTAATCCCATTTTGTAATAGTCCATTATGCGTTGCAATTAAAGCCTGGTTTTTCAGCATTTGTTTTACATCAGAGCTATAAACGGGGAATTCAGGATCGGACGAAAAACCCGTTTCATGAATTGGCTGTCCATGCAGATAATAGGTGCCATTACTTATCGTTCTTCCCAACAATGGGTTGACCGGCACAAGCAAGGCCTTCTCATAACCAAAAACTTTCATCTGCGTTATAGTTTCAGCCATTACATGCCCACGCAGGACAGAGTCTATTTTTTTATAAAATAAAGAGGGAAATAAATCCTTCACTTCTTTCGCCAATGAACTCATCGTTTCGGTTGCTTTCCCTTCGGGCAGGGAACGTGTATTTGAATAGATCACCAGCAAATCAATATCAGCTGAGTCAACAACATGATCTGACAACAAAACCCGCAAACCAAAACGCAAACCAATTCCACCTAATTCTGCAGCACCAGTAATATCGTCGGCAATAACGACAATCATGACCTCACCTCCAACTCCTCTCCAAAGGAGAGGAGAGCAACCTCCTGCCAATTATTACAAATCCTTCTATTTCCCATTGCTGTTTTTATTCTTGCTTAACTGAACGGCCGATTCAATTGCCAATACCATCGCGTCAGCGCTTGCAATTCCTTTACCGGCAATTTCGAAAGCAGTGCCATGGTCAACAGATGTGCGAATGATGGGAAGCCCCATGGTGATGTTCACTCCTTTCACACTATCCATCTGCTTTTTTTCCTCGTTCCATTTGAAACCGTTTAGCTTAAATGGAATATGACCTTGGTCGTGGTACATGGCTACCACGGCACCATAGGCACCTGTTGCAGCTTTGGCAAATAAAGTATCCGGTGGAACGGGGCCTTCAATATCAAAGCCTAAACGTTTTGCTTCCTCTACTGCGGGAAGTATTTCCAAATCATCTTCGGTTCCAAACAAACCATTGTCGCCTGCATGAGGATTTAATCCGGCAACTCCAATTTTTAAATTCGTCTCGCCCAATTGCTTTAAGCCATTATGTAAAAGATTAACGACTTCAAGAATGCGGTCTTTTTTCACAAGGTCGCAGGCTTGTCGCAGCGAAACATGCGTTGAAACATGGATCACTTTTAATGAGTCTTCCACAAGCAGCATGGCATATTTTTTTGTGCCAGTATAATGGGCATAGATCTCTGTGTGACCTGCAAAATGATGTCCTGCTTCGTTGATGGATTTTTTATTGATTGGCCCCGTCACCGTTGCATCCACTTCACCAGCCATCGCTAATTCAATAGCTTTTTTCACTGCTTCAAAAGATGCATGGCCAGCCATGGCTGATATTTCACCAAACTTCAATTCATCGATCTTAGTGTTACCTAAATCAAAAACATCAATTACTCCTCTTTCGAATTTTGCATCAGCAACGGATTTAATTGCATTGACAGTTGCAGACAACTGCAGATGTTGAATGATATGATTAAACACACTTGCATCACCAACAATTAATGGCCTGCAGACTGATGTAATTTTTTTATTAAGCAAAGCCTTTACCGCAATCTCGGGCCCGATGCTTGCCGGGTCGCCCATGGTAATGGCTATAATTGGTTTGTTATTCATGGATTAAAATTGACTCCTTGATTGTACATTAATTCAAAATAGTTATCCTGGATTTTTTTTTCTATTTCTTTAGACTGCGGAAACAATGGCGGCATTACAAAAGTTTCACACAAACTCATTTCTTTCATTACAACTTTTAAAGCCCAAAGCGATTCAGCCAATGTTTTGCCTTTCTGATAGAGTTCCCCACTTAAATCAGAAAAGTGTTGATATAGGTTTAATTTATCGTCATTTCCATCATGTGCAGCTTTATAAAGGTCCATATATAGCTTCGGTACAAAATTTCCCGTACTTGGCACTAAGCCATCGCCGCCATTTAAAATGGCATGCGCTGATTTGGCAGCCCACCCCAACAAATAACTGAAATCTTCTCTCCCACTCCACAATGCAATTGATTCATTCAACCGGTCTTCATTTCGCTCCGAATCTTTTAGACCAACTATATTATCGTGACGACTTAAGCGGTCAACAACATGGAGTGGAATAGACATATGGGTTGTCGCCGGAATATTATAGATCATCATCGGCCCATCTACTGCATTTGCAAGCTTCTCAAAGTAATGCAGCATTGCATCTTCTGTAAGTGCATAGTAAGAAGGCAAGGTTGTCACCACTACGTCAGTCCCATTATCAAATGCATGTTTTGCCATTGCAACCGACTCTGCAAACACGTTTGCGGAAATTCCGCCATATAAAACTTCGCCGGTTTTCTTCAACCTGCCAGCCAATTCAAAAAATTCTTTCTTTAATGAAAAAGGAAGTGAAGCTGCTTCGCCGGTTGTTCCTAAAATGAACGGCGTCACTTTGTTCTTTCGAAAGTTTTCAAAAATCTTTTCGACTCCGTCATGATCTAAGCGATAATCTGCGGTCAATGGAGTGACTGCAGGAATAACAACGCCACTATATTTTTTTTCCTTCTTCATTAAAATGCTGCTTTATAAATATTGATGGCATCAGTCTCTGTTACTTCACGGGGATTATTTTTAAGTAAGCGCTGAATTTTCATCGCCGCTTCGGCCATTGCCGGAATAGCGTCTTCCGTAACACCGGCGTCGCGAAGCTGCAATGGCAAACCGCAATCTTTAATTAACTCTTTAATTTTTTCAACCCCTTTTTTTGCAGTAGCGACATCATCGCCTTCTTCCTTACATCCCAAGGCAATAGCAACATCTGCATAACGCTTCGGCAAAGCCACGAGATTGTATTCCATCACATACGGCAATAAGAGAGCATTGGAAAGACCATGTGGCAGATGAAACATACTTCCCAACGGATACGAAAGCGCATGCACCGCGGCTGTGTTCACCGGGCCTAAACAAATGCCGCCGTATAAACTACCCAAAGCAACTTCAGTTCTTGCCCGTTCATCATTACCACTTTTTACTGCCTGAACAATATTGGCAGCAATCAACTGCATACCCTTGTATGCATATAAATCAATCAAAGGATGCGCAAATTTGTTGGTGTAGGCTTCAAGACAATGAGTTAACGCATCTATCCCCGTGGCAGCTGTAACAGACGGAGGAACAGAAATTGTCAATTGCGGGTCAACAATCACAACATCGGGAACAAGATAGGGACTGATAATCCCTTTCTTTTGTCCATCGTCATCATCAACCAAAATTGAATTAGGCGAAGCTTCACTTCCGGTACCCGAAGTTGTAGGTACGCATATCAAAGCTTTTCTTCTTCCCTCAAGCAGACCAATGCCAATATATTCTTCAAGCGTTTGCCTGTTATCCAATTGGGCAGCTACCAATTTTGCAAGGTCAAGCACACTGCCACCACCGATTCCAATCACAACATCGGGATTGAGATGGCCAACCTTCCGCATCAATTTTTTAAAATCGCTGAAGTAGGGTTCTTTATCAGTCGTACTGTCAATTTGCACCTCGAGATAAGCATCCTTTAATCCTTTTGCAATTTTTTCAACAGTTGGCATCAAAGGCTCAATGGTAATGATCAAAACCTTTTTTGAAGTGAAAATCAGCACTTCGTCTTTGAGCTGCTCTATCCTTCCATTGCCGAAAATTAATTTGCCCGGGAAGTTGATAGTTAGTGGCTGTATTGTATTCATGACCGTTATAGAAAATTATAAGTTGATGTTTTACAACACAATTTCATTATGACTTACCATCGGAATGTTTAACCGCTGACACCAGCCGACAAAACTTTCATAAATATCATCGAGTGTTTGTTTTTGTTGTGGTGTTAATTCTAAAGCTGTTGCACGGCTGATTGTACGAATTGGCAAACCACGCTTACGCAAAAAATATTTCGCACTCATAGGATATGCCTGGTGTATCAAGGGGTCCACTTTTGTCAGTTCAGACTGCAGCCATTTCACATCTTCCTGCTTTTCAGGATTCGTTGCGTTGTTGCACATCCATATCATTGCTTCGGGATAAAAATTTCCTGAAATGGATGACATACCCTTCGCTCCCATTTGCAGGGACGACATGGCATTGGGTGTATGTGCATCATAGAATTCAAAGTTTTCGTAATCCTTTGCAATCTCAATTTTTGCTTTCACTTGTGCCGGTTCTATCGAAGTGTCTTTATGATAAATAAATCGTTTAGTTGATAACAAGTTTTTAAAAACTTCTGCCGGTAAAATTCTTTTATAAGGTGCAGGACATTCATACATGCCTAAAGGAATATCTCCCGTGAGGCTAAACATCTTTTCAAAATTGCGCAGCAGCACATCATCGCCATCATCAATATTGGCATAATGACCGGTGATAAGAATAACGGCATTGATACCCGTATCGAAAATCTTCTTCGTGAATTCGGCCTTGTCTTCAATTGTTAACCCAAACGAACCTGTTGCCACAATCGGCACACGGCCATTTACACAGTTTACAACATGCTGCGTAAGTTCGAGGCGTTCATCTTCGCTGATGCTGAACATTTCGCTGCTCAGGCAATTCGCAAAAAAACCTTTCGCACCTGCAGCCAAATAAAACTCAACCAATGTTGACACCATATCAAGATCAACCTTCGCTTTCAGGTTGAACGGTGTTATCATCACCGGCACAAACTTTTTTATTTCTGGTAACATGATTTGAAAATTAGGAATGATGAATTATGAATGCTTTTCTTGCTTTTAATTTTTTGTTGACTAACTGCATTACTACTACCACCGCCTGTTGCGTCGCACTCTTGTACTGCAACAATTCTATTCAACATCAACTATTGAACGTTAAACTTTGAACACAATTTACTCAACCACATTCACCAACTTCCCAATATGCTCAATAGTAATAGTAACCTTGTCCTTGCTTTGCAAGGTAAAATCATTGCCGGGCACAACACAAGTCCCAGTCATCAGGTAACATCCGCTTGGAAAATCACATTCACGATAAAGGAATTCCACCAACTCTTCGTGTGTTCTTTTCATCTGGTCAATCGTTGTGCTTCCTTCAAACATAATTTCTCCGTTTCGCTCTACCATCATGTTGATACCTGTGGTTGAGGGGATAGGATTTTCAGTAACCAGTACACACGGGCCGATGGCAGCCGAACCTTTATAATATTTGGCCTGGGGCAAATACAATGGGTTTTCTCCTTCTATGCTGCGGCTACTCATATCATTGCCAATGGTGTAACCGACAATTTGGCCTTCTGAATTAATAACAAGCGTTAATTCGGGTTCGGGAACATCCCAGGTGCTGTCTTTTCTTGTTCTCACCAAACCATTCGTTCCAACAACCCTTTGCGCTGTTGCTTTAAAAAAAAGTTCAGGTCTAACAGCATCATAAACCTTATCATAGAATGTTGCTCCGCCGCTTTCTTCGCTTTCTTCCATTCTTGCCACTTTGCTTCGCAAATAAGTAACCCCTGCTGCCCATACTTCCTGCGAACCGATGGGAGCTAAAACCTTTTGAGAAGAAATCCAGTTTGCATCAGCAACAGGTTTTGCAGTTCCAATCTCTTTCATTAAGGACTGATAGAGATTATCACGATTTATTAAGTCATCCCAATTGCCATTAACCGAGCGATAGAATTTAGATCGATATTCTAAAAAAACCCCTTCTACTGTTTTGTAAATTTTAATCATCGATATTTCTTTTAATGGTCGTGACCATAGTTATTTTTTATGCCGAATAGAATTAACGAACGTACAAGAGTGCGACGCAACCGGGCCGATAACAGCAATGCAGCTAGGTTCATAATCACACCATTTCCTTTTTTAATTCTTTTGTTACTGCTATTTCGCTTTTTCTTTTTGCCTTCGTCAACAACAATCCAGCTAAAAAAATAGTAAGAGTGCCCACGACAATCACCATATTCTTATGCAAAGGATTTTTTAAGAACGCATATTCACCGGATAATTTGGGTGAGAATGTCATCCAAAGAATAACTACGATGCCAATGATGACAGCCGTTAATGCTTCTGCACTTTTTGTTTGGCGACTAATTAATCCCAATAAAAACAATCCCAACATGCCGCCGGCAAAAATTCCTGACAACTCCCACCATGCATCTAATAAGCTTTTCACACCGATCATGGCAATACCGGCAAACAACCCAAAAAGTCCAAACACAACCGTCATCAAATGAAGCATGTACAGCTTCGATTTTTCTCCAACATCTTTATTGAAATAACGTTTATAAATATCCATTGTAAAAACAGTGGCCGACGCATTCATCCCTGAACTGATTGTACTCATAGCAGCAGAAAGCAAGGCAGAAATAATCAGCCCAATCAAACCTGTTGGAATTTTTGTTACCATAAAATGCGGCATCACTTTATCGCCATAATCAGCAGGCTGCAATTGCGTTGCTAATTGATTAACCTGTTGAACAGTTGCAGCAGTTCCTTCCAATTTTTCGGTAGCTACTTGTTGCTTTACTACTGCAATTAACTCGGGATGCATTTGATAATAGGCAAACAAACAAGTGCCAATAATAAAAAAAAGCAAAGAAGCAGGGACATATAAAGCCACACACATCCAAACCGATTTTGATGCCTGCTTTGAAGAAGCCGCGGTATGATAACGCTGAATATAATTCTGGTCCATGCCAAAATTATTCAGGTTAATAAAAAATCCATAAAACAATACCACCCAAAAACTTGATTCAATAAAATTTGGAGAAAAGCTGCCTAAATCGAGTTTGTGATTTGTTGTAGCAATGTTGAAAACATCAGAAATTCCGCCGGGCATTTCGTTAATGATAAGAACAAGAATAAGTACTGCACCCAATGTTTTGATAATGCCTTGCACAACTTCTGTCCAGATAACAGCTTCCATTCCACCAAGCACCGTGTAAAGAATAATGCACACTCCCATTACAATCATAATCGTTGCCATTGGGTAGCCAATCAATGCCTGCAAGCTTAATGCAATACCGAAAAAAATGGTGCCCATCCGGGCAATCTGCGTAAGCAAAAAACAAACGACCGCATAGGTCCTTGCCCACGGGCCAAAACGATTTTCCAAATGCGTATAAGCAGACACTTCTCCCGTACGACGATAAAAAGGGACAAAATATTTCGACGCAATCCACGCAGCAAAGGGCATAGAAATACTGAACACAAAAGCATTCCAGTTAGTACCGAATGCTTTGCCCGGAACTCCTAAAAAAGTATTGCTGCTTAAAAAAGTTGCATAGATAGACAGCCCGATGGCCCATCCCGGGATTTTTCCTGAAGCCGTTGTAAACTGTTCTGAATTTTTGTTCTTTTTCGAAAAATAAAAACCAACCCAGACCATAGCAAGCAGGTAAAGCAAGATAATAGCTATATCGAGGATGGGAAGATTATTCATATAGCAGTAGAAAGCATTTTAATCGCCGGTGACTACACTTCCATTAGGTGAATGGTAACCCTTCATCTCCGGCCATTGGCCGTTGATGATTTCTTTCATCACCAATTTCTTCGGGTCAATCTTTACATACTTAATTTTCAGTCTTCGCCATGTGTAAACAATATGCACCATGCCGTCTTTTGATTGAATTACTGAAGGATAAGAATATTGACTGATGGGCGAATCTTCCAATATCGCGGCCGCATACCATTTTTTTCCGTCTTTAGAAATGGCAACGTTCAACGGTGTACGTGGGCCTTTTCCTTTCACCCATGTTGAATCAGGCAACAAGTGATTGTACACCAGCAATTGTCGTCCGTCTTTTAATGTTACTGCATCTGTGCCTGAATTATTATTCGGCAAGGCAGATGCTTTCATTTCGCTCCATGTCTTTCCGCCATCAGTACTCCAGCTTTCATTAATAGTATGGTTACGACTCCGACATAGAATCTGCAAGCTGCCATCCTTGTATTGAAGAATACTTGGCTGAATCGCCTGGAGTTTTTTATCGTCATTCAAAGGTCCGCTCTTCGTCCATGTTTTACCAAAATCTGTTGTGTATTCAATATGTGCTTTCCATCCTGTTTTTTCAGTGCTGCTGGGGCAAAGCAATACACCATCAAGCATAACAGGTTTGTTTTTGATAGGACCTAAAAACCCTTCGGGCAAGGCTTCACGTTTACTCCATGATTTGCCATTGTCTTTACTGCGCATCATCCAGCCTGTCCAACCTGCTACATTGGGTCCTATTTTATAAAACAACAACAACTCTTTATTTGGCGCATAAAACAAAACAGGATTATAACAGGCATAACGCAACGTATCGTTGATGATGCCTTCAGCAACTTTTTTGGGAGCCGTCCATTTGTTCTTCACCAATTTGCTTGTCCAGATGCATACATCTTTGTTGCCTTCTTTCGTTCCGCCAAACCAGGCAGCAATTAATCCCTCTGGTGTTTCTTCAATTGTTGAAGCATGTGCCTGTGGAAATGATGCTGTGTCATAAATAAATTCATCAACCAAAATTCCTTTTTGCCATTTGCTTAATTGCGCTGATAGATTCATGAAACATGCTACTAAAAACACACTTAAAAAAAATTGCTTTTTCATCATTCAATATTTTTCATTCAACATTCATAATTCATAACTCTTAATTCATCATTGCTTTTTCTCTGCTTCCTTCGCTTTTTCCGCTTTTACTTTATCAGTGTAAGCTTTGTACAATTGCCTCCAGCTACGACCATTACTATTCAGATATTGCTCACTTTTTGTTTTATAAATTTCGAAGATGGCCGAGATCTGGTTCATGTTTTTATAATCAATCGCCTGTTCTCTTGCCTGTTTTAACAACTCGAGAATTTTCGCTTCTTCTTCTGTCGTTAAATCAGGTACAATTGCTTTATAACCTTTCATGGTGAAGGCAACTTTTCCAATCGTGTATTTGTCCAGAATCATCTCCACTTGTTCCGGTGATAGTTCGGCTTTCAACACATTCATCAGGTTTTCATGAACTGTCTTCGGCATCGCAGAATTAGCAATGACCTGGCGATCTAAATCAGAAAGCTTATTACCTGTTGCAGGATTGATACCAGCAGGAACAGTCGAAAACGGATGCTCATTATGCCAGTCACGTATTGTTTTCAAATGCGTAGCTACTGCCGCCTTTACTTTTTCCACCTTTGTTGCATCCGTTAAGTTCAACGAAGCCACCCATTCAGCAGCCTTCTTATCAACTTCAGCATCGGATTTTGCTTTTGCATCCCCTGAAACACCCGCAGGCTCTACACCAGGCTGCGCATTTGCATAAACAGATATGCAAAGCATGATTGCCAAAACAGCAATAAATTTTTTATTCATAATACTTTTTTTGTGCTTAACAGATGTACTACTATTAAGCTTTAGTTGTGTCACTCACTTGTACATCCTTATCGCTATTGAACTATTTGTTCGACACCAATTTCTGATTCACCCCAAACGTATAATTTCCGCTTCCAACTTCGTATATATAGTGACCATTCTCTTTCTTTACGAAACGAACACCATCTATTCTAGCAGGTTCAACTTCTTCTTCACTCAATGGAATATAAACTTCTGCAGTTGTGTTCGAAGGAACATTTATGCTCCATTCAATTTTCCCTCCTTTTCTTTTCCAGTTACTTTCAATTTGTCCATAAGGTGATTTGTAAGAAGACTTAACAAAATCTAACTCCTTCACAAACGAAGGTTTCATAACAATTTTTTTAAATCCTGTTTCACTTACATCGGACTGAATGCCGCCAAGGTTCTCGTACATCCATATCAATAAATCACCCAACAACATCACATGGTTCTGCGAATTCATGGCAGGATTAGCGGTGTTGCCATTCCATAATTCCCAAATTGTAGTGGCGCCATTCTCCGCCATGTAGCCCCAACTTGGATAAGTTGTATTGCTGGCCAATTTGTACGAGACATCTGAACGTCCATGAAGCGTTAACCAACGCATTAGCCATTGTGTTCCAATAACGCCGGTGCTGATATGCCCCTTGTTTTCCACCAGTATTTTATCAATAATGTTCTTAAACAATTTTGCGCTATCAGAAGCAGGTACTAAACCAAAAGCCAATGGCAAAATATTAGCCGTTACCGTATTGTTGCTGTATTGAAACGATGAGTTATTGTAAAACTTTTTATTGAAAGCTTCTTTCACTTTCACAGCTTCTGTCGCATAAGTAGCTATATCTGCATTGTTGTTCGACAGCTTCGCAAACTTTTGCATCATGTTCAGGAAATAATAATAGTAGGCAGTAGCAATTAATTTAGGGTCGGTTGTTCGCATCGAATCTTTGCTATGAATGAGTTCAGGAGATTCAGGCGGCACACACCAATCGCCATAACTGTCTTTTGTAACAATGAATTCTCTCGTCATGTATTTACCCCGCATATAGTTCATCCATTTTTTCATGTAGGGGTAATGATTAACAATAGAATTCTTGTCTCCAAACTGGCGGTAAAGCATATCAGCAATAGTGAGATAAGCACCCGGCCAGGTCATATTGTCTTTATAGTAATACCAAAAGCTTGGTGCTACATCAGGAATGCTTCCTTCGGGTGTTTGTGCATCACGAATATCATTGAGCCATTTAGTATAGAGCCGGCTGTTATCAAACAAAAAACTTTCACCGTAAGCACCCATTGTTCTGTCACCTAGCCAAGGTTGACGTTCATTCCGTTGCGGACAATCTACAGGCATTCCTTTATAATTTCCACTAATTCCCCAAAAAGCATTTTTATGAATTTGATTGATTGTTGCATTGGAAGTTTCTAACGAACCAATTGTTTGCAAATCATCATACACCACTTCACCAACAAAATTTTCAACAGTTGGCATCCCCGGGTAATTTGAAATTTCAACGTAACGAAATCCATGATACACAAAACTTGGTCTCCATGTTTCATCATTCTCCCCCTTCAATGTGTAGATGTCGGTTACTTTCGCGTCCCTTAAGTTGGCAACGTACAATTCGCCGTTAGGTTGAAGACTCTCAGCGAAACGAAGTTTAACCTGTTGCCCTTTTTGACCGGAAACATTCATCTTTATCCAGCCTGCCATATTCTGGCCCATGTCGAGAATATACTTTCCGGCAACTTGTTTAATTGATACAGGCTTGATGGCCCCCATGATTTTCATGTTGCCATTCATCTGCGCAACTAATTTCCCTTCCGGTGCTTTTACCATTTCAACTTTCAGCCATTTGCTATCATTATACTTTGCATTATTCCAACCTGTCAATTCTTTTGTTGCATCATATTCTTCGCCATCATACTCATTATTTGTCCTAATTGGGCCATCGGCTGTTACTTTCCACGACGTATCACTGCCAACAATTTGTTTCGTGCCATCAGTGTATTCCATCTCTAATTGCAAAAGCATTTTTGGAAAACCGAATGTGTGCCATTTTTGCGGCTTGTAGTTTTGTCGCATAGCGAAGAACCGGCCGTTACCTAAAACCGTTGCAATTGCATTTTTTCCTTTGATTAATTGTTTCGTTACATCAAACGTGTTGTATAAAACAGTTTTGCCATAGTCTGTCGGGCCTGGAGCCAAAACCTGGTCGCCTATTTTTTGACCGTTTATGTACAGTTCATATAAGCCAAGACCAGATAGATAAACTGTTGCTTTTTTTATTTGTTTTGGCGCATTAATTTCTTTTCTGAAATAACGGGCAGAAAGACGTGCAAACTGTGTTACACTGTCCCACGGAAAAGCACGGTCTAACCCAATCCATTTTGCCTTCCAATCCTGTTCGGTTAACAAACCAATACTGAAGCTGGCAACATCACTCCACCTCTCTTTACCATTATTAGCCCACACCTTTACTTTCCAAAAACATTGTTGACGGCTGCTTAGCGCTTTACCATTATAACTAACCAAATGCGAAACATCAGAAGAAATTTTTCCTGAGTTCCAGATGTCGCCTTGATTTTTATCTAATAATTTTTTTGAAGAGGCTACAAGAATTTGATAAGCCAATTGCTTCATGCCACGTTCTTCTGTATTCGCCTGCCAACTAAAGCGGGGAGTTGTAACATCAATACCGACAGGATTGATCAGCATTTCGCAACGCAGGTTCGAAATTTTCATCACATCGAATGCAAATGCCGCTGTTGAATACAACAAACAAAAACAAATGATGATATGGCGAAGTATTTTTTTCATTTGATTGATTGATTAGCGGTGAAATCAAAATACAAAGTCATCTGCAAGGCACGGCTTGGGTCTTTTTCGTAGTCATAAAATATGTTTTTCATGCCCATTGGCCCTGTTGTTTCTGCTCTTTGTGTTTTACTCCCAATACTCGGTATGCCTTGCATAAAAGAAATATCACCTGAAGGAAACAAAGGTTCATAATTATGCCATTGGTCCGTCTTCCATGCGGGTGTAAACAATCTGAAAAATAAATCCTCATTATCGGTATAAACTGTAAACGGCTGCGTAGTGGTTATAAATTTACACCAATACATATTGCTGTGATAACCTTTAAACTCAGGATAGTTCCATTGCTCGCCTGTTTCAGTGTTATTGTATTCTTTCTTCCAAATACCAAATTGGTTTCCTTTTAAACGATTCTTCCAAACACGGTAGGGGCCACTGCCCATGTATTCAACAGCTTTTATTTCTTTTTCCGGAAAAGAAAAGCTCACCCCATTAAACCAGGTAAAATATGCCGAAGGAAAATAGCTCACCTGCATTTTAATAATGCCTGATGGATAGACTGTCCAGCGTAAAGTGTTGTACGAGTTTTTTCTATCGAAAGAAGATGCAATAACAAGCGTATCTCCAATAAACTGTTTAGAAAAAGATGAAAAATTGTTCACAGCATCCTGCAACAAAGGGCCATTGTTGAAAGGAATCTCTCCTTTGATATTTTTTACTGACTGCAGCAAGCCGTTACGTTTATTAAATTCAACGGTTACACCATTTGCAGATGAAATAAAAACAGAGTCTTGCTCAATGAGATTGACTTTATTATTTCCTGTATACTTTCTGGCATTCTTGGCGACGGCAGCAGGTTTTGTTATCGGGAAACTCCATGTAAATACTTCTTTTCTATCGGCATCAAATGCAGAAATATAGAGCACATCAGATTCTCTCCACTCTGTGGGAAGAACAACCTTCAAAATTGATTTTTCGCCTGGCTTGCAACTAGGGGATTTTGCAGCGCCGCTATATGATGCTGCATTTTTTAGATTTTTAAGTTGCCAGGTAAAACGACATTGATTCAAATTAGTGAAATGATAACGATTCTCGATATTGAACGAACCATCAAAATCCTCTGTGATATATTTCTTTTCAAAATAAATTGGACTCCAAACTTCCTTGATAGCATAATAGCTTCCTTCTTTTTGATGATATGGTCCTACAATTCCATCAGCGCCACGATGTTTATCCGTATCCAATGAATCGTTCAAATCTTTTCTTACAACTGCCTGGTCTTGAAAATCCCACAAAAAACCTCCTGCACTTAATGGATTGTGCCACATCTTTTCCCAATAATCTTCCAGGCCTGCGCCATGGCCGCCATCAAACTGACCATGCAGAAATTCGGTAGGCATTACGATTTCTCTTCCGTTTTCGTAATTGCCGATGCCATAATTGTATTCTCGGTAATGCTGCGTTTCTATGCCGGCAAATAATTGCCAGGGATGCACAACAGGACGTTGTTGTATGTCGTATTCTTTGAACAAATGATCCAATTCAAAGTTGTGTCCACCTTCATTGCCGTTTGCCCAAAAAATGATGGATGGATGATTGACATCGTGGTCAATCATTTCTTTTAAAAGCTTTGTTCCTGCCGGAGTATCGTAGTTGCCGTGCCAGCCCGCCAACTCATCCATAACAAACAAACCAAGTGAATCACAGACATCAAGGAAATGATCATCAGGCGGGTAATGCGCCATACGAACAGCGTTCATATTCATGTCCTTCATCAGCAACACATCTTCAATGCTTATTTTTTTACTTGTAGTTCTGCCACTTTGCGGATGAAAGGAATGACGATTGACACCTTTCATTTTCACCTTCACTCCATTCACATAAACGCCGTCTCGTTGTTTTACTTCAACAGTACGAAAGCCGAATTTTTTTTCAATTGTATGTATTGCTTTGTTTTTTGAATAGATAGTGAAAACTGCCTTGTACAGGTTCGGAAATTCAGGCGACCATTGTTTGAAGTTTGATAATTTTTTCTGTATCAGAACCGTGTCGCGACCACTATCGTTTACATTACCAGCCTTAAAACTGCCTATCAGAACACCGTTGGAATTATGAATATTCACCGAAACATTATAATCGCCTTTCCCGTTTGACGTTTTGATAGAAGCAATAAATTCACCATTAGCTTTTGCATTAATTGCTACACCCTTAATATGCACCGTGGGTAAAGCCTCCAAATACACCGGACGAAAAATGCCACCGAAAATCCAGAAATCAGCTTTACGTTCTGCTTCATTTACCGATTGGTTGGCTGATTGTTTGGCTACTGTTACTTCTAATAAATTCTTGCCGCTGTACTTCAACAACTTTGTAATATCATATTTAAAAGCATAGAATGCTCCCTGGTGAATTTCACCTGCTGATTGACCATTCACTTTTACTTCGGCGTCGGTCATCACGCCTTCAAAAACAAGATTGATGATTTTGTTCTTCCATGATGATGAAACAGTAAATTCATATTTGTACAATCCCTTTTCTTTACCACGGATGCTGTCTTTGGCGAAACCATAATCGTATTTGCCAAAACCCTGCAGTTCCCAGCACGATGGGACAGGAATAGTTGTCCATTTGTTGGCATTCATTCCATCGGTACAATAGAATTGCCAGTTAACCCTGTTATCACTTCCGGTGCCGGAGAGATATTTTATTTCTGTTTGTTGGGCTAAGAGAGAAAAGGTTGAAAAGAGAAAAAGAGCTAAGCAAAAATTTTTGTTGAATGTTGAATGTTGAATATTGGATTGCCAAATAGACTTGTTACAGTGCAAGGGTGATTCTTTTTTTCTCTTTAACCCAAAAGAGAAAAAAAGAACAAATCGAAGATTGCAACGAAAGCTTAATACGTAATTCTTCAGTTGACTACATGACAATAAAATTTCGTTCAATAACACATGCCATTTTATATGTTGCAACAATCTCAATTAGAAGTTTTAAAAGACATTATATAATAAGCTGCTTTCTTATCCTGTCCGCCCGCATTCGGCAAATCATAATCCTGGTCGGTTGGTGTGTCAGCATCAGGAAAACGGCGTACATGACCGGTGCGAAAAACAACACGATCAATGGAAGCAAGCGGAGCAAAAAATATTCCCGGCGACAATTGCTTACCATTTACGGCCACCGTATAAAAACGATTGGATGTGCTCAATTCAACTTTGATATTATAAGTTTGATTCGCATCGTATTTCATCAAATTGCGATTACGATAACCGGCCTTCGTAATAAAATTGCCTGCTGAATCAAACGAAAGACGAACTCCTGCGTTGCCTTTCGCATCAACGAACTCTATGTCAAGCAAACCATGGTTATTCTGTTGTGGAATTACCGTGAATTCCGCAATTAATTTTTTTGAAGATGGTACGACACGTTCGGCTCTTGCATAATCAAACGGATCCCAATCTTTTAATGACAATGCTTTTGTGTTGCTATATTTTTCAATACCAACAGGACACCACAAGCCACTGTTGAAATTCCATTTATCCAATTCTTTACCATCGGGTAACTGACTAAATACTTCATTCGCATGTTGCGAAACTTTATCAACAACAGGTACAGGAATTTTTGACACCCACATATCTTCTTTATTCACGCTGTATGTTATCCAGAGATTTTTATCGGGTGGTATTCCATTGCCTTCTTCTATACCACGTACGTATTGCGGGCCATAAGATTTGTATGCTCCGCCATAACGCATCGATGTTATCTCGCCATTTACCAGCAAAAGATTTTTATAATTTATCCCATCATTGCTTAATGAAATGGCAAGCGGCCAGCGAAACTCAGAAGGATTATAAACCGTTGCATAATTGCCATCGCTGATCTTTTGCCCCCAGATTTTTGCATTGCTGTTTACAAAACCGGGTGCCCTTAAAGGATTATACAGCCATGTTTTCCCTTCATCATTGCTCATGGTGGTCAATGCATTTTTCCATAGTCCAACAACACGGCCGTCACGCAAATGATAATAACTAAATGCCTTTACTTCCTTTTTTAGCGAAATCAATTCATCATCACGGTCGGCTTCTTCCACCCATTGCTGCATCATCAAGGTATTTGCCAACAATTCATTGCATGCTTCCACAAAACCTTTGTCTTTACTTGAAGTATAAAAAGGGTAAGTTGATTTTGTTTTATCCCAGCTTTTATTGTAGCGAATAAAATAAATCGGCCCATAGCTCCCATCTTTATTGATCTCACGAACAACTCGGCCAATGCCTTTGCCATCGTTCGGGTCATCGCCTTTTCCCATAACGATTCCGTAATATGCCAATGTCAACAATCGTTTTTTCTTCGATACATAAAAACCCATTCGCTGGTGATTGACTGCATATAAATCTTTTGCTATTTCTGTGCGGCCTTCTTTAGTGATGCCATCAGGAATTTTATACGGCGGAAAAACTATTTCAGGTTTGCTCCAGGAGTAACCATCTTTTGATTTTTGCAAAAATGTTTGACCCGGTGGCTCATGCTCACCAATTGGATTGCTTAAAAAATGTAAATAAAATTGATTGTTCCAATAAGCGATATTCGGTGCATGATTGTATGTCCATGATGTACCCGCAAGTTCAGGATGTTCACGATTGGCACGAAAGGTTTGAATATTGTGCATACCTACAACAGGCGACAATTGCCCGTGATGATAGTCAACATTTGATAAAGTAGTACCGACATATCTCACCGTGTCCTGCGCAAACAAATTTGTTGCGGCTATAATCAAGACAAAAAATATTGAACTTCGTTTCATGTAATTCTTTTTATGTACTTAGCTATTGTACTATTATTAAGCTTTGGTTGCGTCGCACCCTTGTGCATCCTGTAACTCTATTCTGCTTTTCCACTTCACCCTCAATCCCTCTCCAAAAGAGAGGGAAGCCACACACAAACCTCGCTTTTCAACGAGCTTTTTCGATTTCAATTATTCATTTATCACAACGTTAGTCGCTTACGTTCTTCCTTCGCCTCTTACTTTATTATGCGCTTTTAACCTGTTCCTCCGCTTCCCAACGGGGAGGGCTTTAGCACAGCTTACCCTAAACAAAAGATTGTTGGGGATGGGCTGTTATTTCACAACATTCATCCAGGCTTCTGCCATCAATGCAGCACCAGCCATCGATGGATGCACACCATCAAATGTCCAATACACTCCCGGTGCTTTTTGTTGTGCTTTATCATAAATAGACTGGTACGGAATAAACGTTGCATCAAACTTGTCAGCAATTTCCCTGGCTGCCTGCCTGTATTCATTAAAGCCCGGATACCAGCTATCCTTTACAGCTTTGATTCCGTTTACAGCAAATGGCTCCCCAATGATTAATTTAATAGCAGGAAATTTTTGCTTTGTTTCTTCCAACAGCTTTGTAAAATCGTTTTTATAAATCTCTATCGTGCCTTTATAGCGACCATCATGCATGTGCCAGTAATCATTCACACCAATTAAAATGCTTAGGATAGTCGGATTTAAATCGTAACAATCTTTCTGCCAGCGTTCAGCTAACTGGTAAACCTTGTTGCCACTGATACCACGATTATAAAGCGTAAGATTTTTACCGGGATACTTCAGCAAAAGCTGTGAAGCCGTTAACATGGCACAGCCGCTACCAAAACCATCAAGTGTATTTGGCGCCAGTTCCTCTTTTTTTCTTCTACCATCAGTAATAGAATCACCCTGGAAAAGGATTACATCGTTTTTCTGCAATTTGATTTTGCCTGCAGTTGGTTCTGCTGCAAAAACATTGGAAACAATCTGCGGAATACCAATTGTTGCAACACTTGCTAAAGACGCTTGCTGTATAAACTTCCTTCTTGATGATTGCTCACTCATTTGTTATTCATTTAGTATGCTAGTTCTTCCAGGATTTTACCTCGCTCAATAATTTTTTCAGGTCGCTTTTTTTAATAGTGAAAATAGTCCCGTGTTTATGGCCTTGCGGCAATGAAACTTCTTTCGTCACATCAGTAAAGCTTTTAAAATCTTTTGTCTTCATAGCGCCATAAATTTTATCACGGTACTGATCGTAATAAATCAAATAATCATCACCCACTTTGGCAACTGCCGGTCCTTCCGTAAAATTTGGCGAAAAAGGGTCGGATGCTTTTGAATAAGGCCCTAACGGATTTGATGCAAATGCAATTTTGATATTACGCATTGGCCTTGTGTTATCTTTTAATACCAATACATAATCATTTTTACCACGTTTTACAATTACACAATCAATTACACTAAAGCCCGGGTCTATAAAAAGTTTTGTTTCACTGAAAGTCACAAAATCTTTTGTTGTAGTGTAATACATGCGATGATTGTTATTTTCATCTTCTATGCCTTTTTCAAAACGAAAAGGAATGGTTGATGCCCAGATGATGATGAATTGTTTTGCTTCATCGTCGTAAAAAAGTTCAGGCGCCCAAACATTGACTGTTGTGGGTTCATGTTGCATCACGGGAATGGTTTTTTGTTCGCTCCAGTGAATCAAATCTTTTGACGAAGCATAGCCAAATGTTTTTGTGCCTTTCCATGCAGACGTAAATACCAAATGATAAGTTCCATCAGTCCCTTGCGCAATAGAAGGGTCTCGCATTACATTGCTGTCGAGTTTTGGCTTGAGAAAAGATGTGTCGAAGTCGGTCCAATGGTAGCCATCATAGCTATAGGCAAGTCGTAAACCTTCGGTGGCGGGTTCACGGAAAGTGGAAAAGAGGTAGGCTTTGGAGTTGCAAGAAGTGAAAAGCAAAATCGCTCCTATTAAGACCTCACCCCTAACCCCTCTCCAAAGGGAGAGAGGAACAAGAGTCTGAAAATTTGAAAGTCGTTTATATTTTTTGAGAATGGAGTTCATTGAAATTAATTACTTCAATTTTTCTAAGATTAACACCCAATCATTTCCATCTTGCTCTTCACCCGGCGGGTTAAACTTTGTAATCATCTTATCTGAAAAATTTCCAATTGTGGTTCTACTACCATTCTTTGGATTAAACCACGACGCTTTAACTTTTGAACCACTAATTGGCCCCATATTCACTTCAAATTCTCTTCCTGTATATGTATAAAACATAACATAGCCTTTTCCTTTTGTTGCAGCCACACGGTTATATCGTTCACCATTATCGGTAACCAACTCTTGCGCAGGCACACGGTCAAAGTAGGATTTGCTTAACATGAGCTTTTTCAAATGAACCATTTGAGTTGCACCTGGTGAAAGAATTGCCTGTTTCCAATTATTTGTTACCCCATAATTGGCTGTCCAGTCTCCCATATTATTAAACTGCATAGTAGCATTTTCACCATAGGTAAAACCTGCACCGCCGGCAAACACACTCCAATAAGCATAACGACGTAAGTCTGCATCTTTCCAACGCGGCATCAAACTATCATGCAATCCTTGTGGTATATTTTCATACGAAGGTTCGCCGTCCAATGTCGGCTTCGTTGGTTTTAAATTCCAATCAACATCAATAAACTTCCAGTTGTCTTCGCCGTAGTGATTTTTTTCGGTGCTTACTGTATCCTGCGCATAATTTTTATGCCCGCTTTGAAACATATTGAAGTCGAGCCATGATTCATTATGAAACCAATCGCTGGAGGAAGTACGGCCACGGGGATGATAAGTCATCAAATGTCTTGGATCGAGCTGCTTCAGTGTTGCTCCTATGGTTTTCCAGACATCAAGACCTTCCGTTCCTTTAACATCGCCGCCGTTTAACCATATAATGTTCCAGGAATTTTTATAACGATTGGCAAGAAATCTGGCATAAGCTTCACCTTGCTGAACATTTACCTTTCCACCTTTTACATTACTGCCCCACACCGGCACCATGCCCATGTAAATATTTCGTTTTGCAGCTTCTTTTACAATAAAATCAACATGGTCCCAATAATCATATTCATCCGCATTGGAAAAATTATTGCCGGGAGTGATCTTTGGTTTAGATGCATCGAGGTTAATGAGGGCAGAATCTCCATAGACATTTTTTGTGTTGTTCATATCGTGTAGCACCATTACCTGCACCACGTTAAAACCTTGTTGCTTTCTTGTTTCGAGATAATGGATTGCATCTTCGCGACTGCATTTAACAAACAACAACCACCCGGTATCGCCTAACCAGAAAAATGGCGCCCCTTTTTCATCAGTAAAGAATCTTTTGTTGGCAGAAATTTTTAGGCTCTTTTGCGCTGATGCATTCATGCATAGACTAATAACCGACAAAAACGTGAATAGAATTTTATTTACCAGTACCTGCTTCATTTTGCTTTGCTTTTTGTATTTCGCTTACCCATAACACTACATTTGATTGTGGTGTCTTTAACGAGACGTCCTTCCCCGCTTTAAGTTGCATTGCTTCACCTATTGACTCACCGTTTCTAGAATTAATGTATCGTGCAACAAAATTTCCATTGCCAATTGTTAGTTTAATTTCATTTCCATCGGCTGCATAAACAACATACCCCTTCTCTCCTTTCAAGACCCATTGCCCTTTTATTTTACTTTCAATGGCCTTCATAGTGGCCACTTCTGCAAGAAAAGTTTTATCCAATTTGGGTAAGACGGCTAATGAGCCGCCGGCCATGAACACTGCCCAGCCAAACTGGTCATAATTATCTCCTGAATACGTAACAGCTTTAGTCGGAAACTTTTGTTTGTATTCACTCACAGCACGATAAACCTGTTCAAATGAAGTACGTTTCGGTTTCAACAATCTTGCATGCTGGCGAGGCGCCAGGTTTTGCCCTCCTTTTGGCTCATAGGTTGTTCCATCTTCCTGGTAATGCCAATAGCGAATATCAATGATATCAACAACAGATGCTCTTGCAGCGTCGGCGAGAATAGCATCCTGCACATCCTTAGTTGTACTGAGTACTATGAGTTGTGATTTATTTCCTTCTTTCTCCCACTGCTTTATAACATCTAACCAAAACTGAACAAAATGCAAAGGGCCTGTGTATTCAGCACTGATGCTTTGAATGACACTGCTGTTGTCTTTAAAATTGTCAAGGCATTTGCGGATATACGCTGTATGAAGTTTTTTTCGAACAGGGTTGCTCAGGTCATAGAATTGTTCTGCATAAAAAATCCGTTTATCGCCGGCGTAGTTTACAGGTTCAACAAAACCTGTGTTGTTAATGTTGTTGGCTGTTCGCCAGGGAAAGTCGGCGTAGTGTGCACCGGCTTCAATAATGTTGTGCTGAAAATAGTTTTGATGAACAAGCAGTAATGATTTTTTATCAGCTAAATCGGCAAATGTTTTTAGCCTGTTCCAATACCAATGATTGTATTTCGTCAAATCATATTTACTCAAACCATCCCAGGCTGTGTCTTTTCCACTTCTTGCAAAAGGCAATTCATAGAATGGTGGCCATACTTCGCCATCCATTCTTCTTATGCGTTGGTGATCATCTCTTCTTCTATCGTACCATAAACCATAATTGTGTTCTATTGCGACGATATTGTTTCGTTGCATGAGCACTGCGACAGACTCAATATCGTCTGTCAAACCTTGGCCTGTTCTTCCCGGGACAAATCTTGTAAGATGTGGCTTGGCAGAAGCAATATCTTTCCTTTGCAAACCACCACTCCACCATTGCACATCGGTACGTTTGCCTGTAAGAATTTGATTGTTATGGGTGAGCCATCCATTTTGTATTTGCGATCCCGACCCAAACTGGTCTCTAACGGAAGAGGGGCTTTTGATAGCAGGCTCATTCAAAAGTTTTGCACCATTGGCATTTGAAGTAATAAGATTAAGTTTTGTAACCGAGTCAATCCAGGCTGATAATGTGAGTAATGGCTGCGATGCCTTCTTCGTTAATTCCATAGCAACATTTACCGGCGGGCTGCTTGATGCTTCTCCATCGAATGGAAGAATAAATGCCTGCTTTGAAACATCTTTCTTCAACCTTTCACTTAATTGTGTGTAGTATAAACTCCTCGGCTGTATTTGTTCATTTGAACTTTCCCAATAACCATCACCGGAAAATTGTGCCCATGAACCGAAGGAATAATTATTCGCTGTTGGAGGTTTTTCACAATCTATTCGTGCAGCAGTTGATTGCCATAACACTGAATTGGCTGCACTCCATCCTGCTCCATTGCCATCTTGGCTTCTGTTACCAAAGCGAATCGCATTGCCATCCACATTTACAATATCAAACAATACCCCGCTTGCCCAACTATCTATTGTGCCACTAAAACTATAAGACCGTGTAGATTGACATTGCACAAAAGCATTTGGCCCCGGTGCACAAAAACCAATAGCAAAATCGTGGTAACCATTTTCGGCATAACAACGTTGAATTAGCGTTTGTTGTCCCGAAGTAAAAAATGTATAACGGCGCTGGCCGCCAATTTCAGAAACAGGTGCAACCGATTTGCAATCTTCAACAGTAACTCTTTTGGCTGTTTCTAAAACAGCAACTGCAGAACCTGCAAAATGTTTGAAGCTTACTTGTCTCACCCATGCATCGGTAACATTTTCCAATGTAATTGCCATCCAGCGGTGTGCTTCGTCTTTTGGATTGGTAATGTCGTATTCTGACTGCAATGAAAGATTTTCAATACCGGTGTTTTCAATTCTACCTGACCATGAAATTTTCGAAACAAAACCACCTCCGTAAGAAGAATCAAGGGCTGTTGTTATTGGCACATCGAATGAAATAGTGTTGTTGTTGATTGCAACAATCTTTCTTTCGAAAAACAAATCTCTTTCACCAGGCTTCCACCCTAATGCACTAATACCTCCACCAAAATGATCTGTGCCTAAAATTTTTATCCAGGCTAATGTTGAAGGACGATGAATGATAATGTTATCACCAACTTTAAATTCATTTATATTCTCAACAGAAAGCTTTGTGGCATTTACAGGTACATAGGCATCTGTAATTTTTATCCCGGATGATGTGACCTTGTCATTTTTGCCAACAACGCTTACTAAGGTTTCTCTGTCCTTACCTGCTCCAATGATAACTGTGCCATTCTTTCCCATTCCAGTTCCACGTAATACCACACCGGAAGTATTAAGTTTTAATTGCCCTGAAACAGAATATGTTCCTTTTTGTAATAACACGGCACCACGAAAGCCATTTGCATCAACAGGCAAAGAAGCAACTTGATCCAAAGCTGCCTGTATACGTTGTGTTGCATCGCCTTTTGTAACAGGCACCACAACTTTTACATCAATGGTTGGAATAGCTTGTTCTGAAGCTTCGTATCCGCAATAAGAAAAATCAACAATACGATTGCCAAGACTATCAGGATTGTAAACAATGTTTCCGCGGCCAGCCACCAAAGGAGCTGGAGGTTTAGTTTGCTTTTGTGCAAATGCATTAATCGAGAACAAAATTGCTACCGGGAACAAAAAAGACAGCAAGCTTTCCCTGCTTATTAACTTTTTATCAAAATCACTCACCATCTTGTTTTCAAAAATTAAACAAACAATCCGTTTTTTGACCCCTTATATTATTTTCCGTAGAGACACTCAAAAATACTCGGTCTTTAAAATTAATTATCTTGTACTGACCTGCTATTATCATGCACCTATTTTAAACGTTATTTCACTTGAAACGATGAAAACATCTTCTAATTGGTATTTCCTTTTTGTACCAGGATGCCAGGTTTGTTTCCGGTTTTTATTCTTCATCTGTTAACTCATTTCGCTTTCTTTCTTTCGACTGGATAGCGCCATCATCAGAACGACGAATAAGAATCGCCATATAGGGCTTACCCGGCAGTTTAATGATACTTTTCTTTTTATCAAATGCACTGTAACGACCAACACTGTCAATTTCAAACTCACCTGCAATTGGGATAGTGCTCATGTTCCATGTGTCAACCAGGTCAATTTTAAACTTCATTCCCCGCTTCAATTCATCGTCCGGCAAAACAAATGACCATGTCTTAGGCTTATCATCACCTAAATAATAGAGGTAATAAGAACCATACTTGCCTAATAAGTTCATGATATAGTAAGGGTCGAGTGGTTTGATATCACGAGGTGCTGCCTCTATCATCTTCTTTAAAAACTCAATTCGTTTAGGACTGGTTCCGGTCAATTTTCCTCCACCCGATATCCAGCCTTCTTCAAGCGTTTCACCATGCGTGACGTAAGCGCCGCCTATGTAGCCAATCCAGAAACGACGTGTCATTTCTTCGCCTGAAAGTTGTCCCCAGCGTGATGATATGTTCCCTTCATAATTAATTTCATCATGCACAATTGGCTTGCGATACATGTCTCTTAACATGGGCGAAACAGCAAACACTTTTACTGCATTATAATACTGGAGACTAACATGCGTTACCCAGGGCTTGTTGTAATCATAAATGCGATCGGCATTGTGAATAGAACGCAGATGATTGTATGGGTCGCATTTCTGCACGAGTTGAAAATAACTGTCCCAGTCTTCATCGGTTAAATGCCGAATGAAACTATTTTCGTTAGCCATACTCCACCAAATGTTTTCAAACGCAGCAAAGCGAGCTACCATATAACGGATGAAACGTTGGTTGGTTTCATCGTTCGTCATATCAAAACCCCATTTGCCTTTGTCATAAGGACGAAATAAAATCAGGTCGGCCTGCACACCAATTGAATCTAATTGCTTCACATTTTCTTCCAGCCGTTGAAAAAATAACGGATTGAATCTTGAAAAATCCCAGTTAGCTTTTGAAGTGCCAACAAATGGAAACACCGTCATCTTTTCAGGGCCATTGATATAACGGTCTTTATAAGGAGGCACGGCCAACATTCTTGCCTTATTAAATGGCGATGCTTTTAAGCTGGCAATTGTTTCTTCCTGTTTATCCTTCAATTGAAAGGCCCATTCATAAATAGTCGTTCCGAAAGGAATGAATGCTGTGCTGTCGGCATGAGCAAACTGGTAAACATTCTTAACTCTTACAGGTCCTTTTCTTTTACCGGCAATGCAAGTGAAAGAACCTTTTTTGTTGTTCAAATCAGGATGATTGCTCCTGGTAACATAGGTCCACTCTCCTTCCTTATCTGGCATGAAGCGAATTTTATAAATGCCATTGCCATCATAAAAGCCCTCTGGAGTAAAAGAATTTTTACCATTGGAAAACGTACCCGTTAATGCTAAGTCAACAAAAGGATTTCCAGCATCAGTACCTTTTAAGGTTAATTCAAACACACCGTATTTCTCTACCCTTTCTTGTGCAATTACTGTTATTGACTTTACAGTTATTACGATTATTAATAACAAGGTTTTCATTAAGCATTTTGTTGACTGAGTTAAATGCATTTTCAGAATTATTTTCTTTTACTCCAATTCAATTCTTACAGCAAATGCAAGGTCAGATGGTATTCTTGTTTTTGCCGGAATGGAAAATGATAACCCGTTATCTGTTTCACTAAATTGACAAGCTGCCAATTCTTTCAACCCTAAAACATTTACTGCCTTTACTTTACTACCGAGGTTTGCTTTCGTCAGTTTAGTCAGCTGTAGCAGTTTATCTGCTGAAGACCTGTTATCACCGGGCTTTGTTGGGCAAGGCCATTCTAAAAAGATAGCATACACATTTTTTCCATTGCGTGTATAGTGAACCTTGTAACCTTCACTTGTTGTTTCGTTAGATACAACAAATGGTCTTGTGTTATAAATGCATTCTCCATACGAATACAACCACACACCAATATTCGCCATTACATCTTTCTGATCTTGCGGAAATGTACCATCAGCTTTAGGGGATAGATTCAAAATAATTTGGCCATTGTTGCTTACAATTTCTACCAGCTTATGAATAATGTTTTTAGCGCTGCGTATCTGCATGCCCTCCACATATCCCCACGAATAATGATAGCCTGTACCAATGGCATAATCAGACATCCATGGTTTTTTATCAATCTCATTTGGGTTACTATTCTCATGGTCAAGCATGCCAACTTCCGCAGGTAAATCATTGTTCTTGTACGTAACAATCACTTTCTGCTTTTGCTTTTTTGCATCATTGAAATAATGCGCCAGGTATTTTTGAATATAGGTTTCTGGCACCTGGTCCATGTAAGCATCAAAGTACATAACGTCGGGATGATACTTATCAACCACTTCATTGCATTTATCTAACCACATTTGCAGCCATTCATTGTGTGGCATTAAGCAGCCATACAACTTTGCATATTTAGGATTGTTCGCAGCCCATTCCTTCTTAACTTTTACGTAGGTGTAATTAATCTCGTGATGAAGCGAAAGAAAAAACTTCATATCTCTTGCTCGTATAGCTTTTTCCAATTCACCCACTACATCTCTTTTCGGCCCCATGTTTTTAGCATTGAATGGGGTGAACTTGCTATTCCACATAGCGAAGCCATCGTGATGTTCAGCAACCGTGCCTGCGAATTTGGCTCCACTCTTCTTATACATATCTGCCCATTCATCCGCATTAAATTTTTCACCTTTAAACATTGGTATGAAATCATGATAACCAAATTTTGACAGCGGTCCATAAACCTCTTCATGTCTCCTGTGAACACCATGCTTATCATAAGCACCATCCTGGTGCATAAAAAAATAATACTGCTCATTATCATAAGCAGGAACCGAATAAACACCCCAGTGTGTGTAAATACCAAACTTGGCATCCCGTATCCATTCAGGCACTTCGGTATGTTTACTTAATGATGGCCAATCAGGTTGGTAAGTTTCCATTGGCTCTTGCGCAATGCCAAACAAAGCAGTGAATAACAATAAGAATAATAAACTTGACTTCATAAGCTTTTGCAATAGGAGGAGCTTTTAAATTAAGAAAATTGAATTCTTTAAAAAAAGTCCCCGCCATCCGGGAACGGAGCGGGGTGCCTTTGTTTTTGCGGTTACTTGTGCTAAAAAAGTAACCTGACTGCTTATATATGAGAAGACTTGATTAACAAAAATGACATGTGTTGTTTTTTTGAAATAACCGCTTACTAATAACCATTGGTTCCGAATTCATCGGCATTATTAATTTGATTCAGGAACGTAAATGGAATGGGACGGTTGTAATGTTTAGCAGCAACAAAACTATTAAAGGCTGTTCTGTTGTAGGTCTGCAAACGGGTTTCAAATGCTTTATGTCGTTTCAACAAAGCCCAGCGGTTAAACTCACCACAAAGCTCACGGGCATATTCATCAAAAACATCGTTCATCGTGGCTGTAGCCAACTGCATGCCAGTGCCCGGATTGAAGTCTGCAGGATTACGACAAGCCCTTCTGCGCAACTCATTTAAATAACCTGCAGCAACACCTCCACTTCCTCCCGAACGAAGCGTAGCTTCTGCGGCAATCAAATAAATTTCTGCCATTCGCATAACCATGATGTTTCCCAGCTTCTGCTGAAAATTACCACCCAGCCATCCGCCATCGAAGTTGTGATTGAACTTCATCATGGAAGGAAATAAATTGGCAAGCGAGGAAGGGGTTAGCCCATTTGATGATGTAACAGCTTTGTAAGTGCTGCCTGTAGGGTCAGATGCATCGAATAAATCATCAATGTTCACGGTAACATATTGGCGGGCTTGTTTATCTGCTGCGGTCAAAGGGTCTTTGCTTAAGTAAGCGAAAAACCTGTTTTCATCTGCAGCTAAAGGATAAGGATGCACATTGGCATTTGGTATATCCACAAGAGCAGAAATCGCACCAGTAGTAACACCTTTCGGCCATATCTTAGGAATATATTGCCAGGTAGCAAACGTCGGAGCCTGCTTTGCATTTATGTCTACATAAGGATAAATCTTTTTTCCCACATGAGAACTATGAATACCATACCTGGTTGCAATTGGAGTTGTAATGTCAACTGTTGCAGCAGCATAATTTACGTTGGCAGCTGGAGCACTTGATGTTCCGTTAGTAATCGCCTGCACTCCTGAATAGTTGGTAAATGCAGTAACAAATGTGTTCTCCCATCGCTTATCATACCGTGCATCAAAGCAATTGATAAGATATTTTGTTGGTGCGATAAACTGCTGGTTTAATCGTCCGTAGTAAGCATTGGAAGTATTAGAGTTTACACCTCTTTTGAAAATATCCGAGGTTGTAAAGGCATCATCAAACTTAGGATAATAATGAAGGTAAAGATTAGGCTTGGTATTGCTTTGGGCAACATTGTATGATGGGTCATAAGGATTCAATCCATAAGCTGTAAACAAAACCTCGGTATTATTTCTATTGTTAGCGGAAGCAAACACCTTCGCAAAATCATCGTACATAGCAGCACCATATGCACCTGCATTATTAATTAAACTGTCTGCCACTTCTTTGGCTCGTACCCAATATGTTTTTCCTCCTTCACTCAATCCTTCTCCTGCGCCTTGTGCATATACACGGGCAAGAAGGCCAAACGCAGCTTTCTTTGTTACGCGTTGAGGGTTATTTTCAAATGGTGTTACAGGTAAATTGTTGAAGGCAGCTCTTAAGTCGGCAACAATTTGCGCATAAATTTCAGGAACAGTGCTGCGTTTAGGACTTAAGTTTTTTACAGGATCATCAGTTAGTATTAATGGCACATTTCCAAATTGTGCAACCAATACAGAATAAAAATAAGCTCTCATCATCTGGGCTTCTCCTACCAGGGTTTTGATATCATTGCCGTTACCATCAATTAATTTGGTTGACAGTTCAATTGTTTTGTTACAATCCTTTATCGGGCCCCATGCAAAATCCCATGTACTTCTTACAAGGCCTGAATTGATGGTAAATTCTTCGTAGGCCAATAAATCTCTATACTGGTTATGATTATTGTAAGGGAATGTCCATAAATCGGTGCCTGCTTCTGAAACAATTCCATATTGTAGCCCGATAAGCGAGCCCCAAAGCCCGTTGTAAATATTGGACTGAAATGCCTTCCAGCCATTAAAATCTCTTAATACATTTTCCTCTGATAAACCGCCAGGGTTATACTCATCTAATTTTGTGCACGATGAAAGGCATATTGCAATTAACAAACCTGCGTATTTTATTTTTTTTATTATGTTGGTTCTCATTGTATGCTGCTTTAGGTTAATTAAAATGTTACATTAAGACCTGCCACAATTTGCCTGGTTAGTGGATAATCAAGCACACCGTTCATTTCAGGATCATATTGTTTCAGCAAATGATTGTTTGCGATGATCAATGGGTTGGTAATGGTACCATAAACACGCAATCTTTGGATGGATGCTTTTCTCAATGCACCGTCAGGCAAGGTATAACCAAGAGTTATATTTTTAATTTTAAAGAATGAGCCATCAACATAAGTAAGACCACTAAAACCTGCTGCCGAGTTAGGAGATTGGTAATTCATTACAGGAAAATCGTTTGAAGGATTTTCCGGGGTCCAGTAGTTAAAATGTTCAGGAAATGTTCTTGAAGGGCTGGCATTGGTTGCTAAGGCCTGTGGCTGATACCATCCCGGCATAACATAATTGATCATTTGCCCCCATCTGAAATACATAAATATGCCCAAATCAATTCCCTTGTATTTAAAATTGTTTTGCAATCCAAGTGACCAGTTAGGATTGTTGTGGCCTAAAATCTGGTAATCGTTGGCGCTGTAGCTATACCTGGTGGCCGCACCTCCGGGAGTTGTAAGGGCAGGATTAAATTTTTGAGCATCTGAAAGATTGTTATAATACCATGTTTGCGTACCATTCGTATTTGTTTTTACAAATACACCGGGTGCAAGACGTTCCATCCCCGGAACATTTACTTTTATATCGCCGGGACGCCTGTTAAATACTAAAGCATCGGCCTCATCACCAATTTGCCATATTCCGTCTAACTTATAATTACGGAAAGAAGCAACCGGTTCGCCGATTGTAAGTGAGTAGGCTCCATTCGTAATATTATTTGTTGTGCCGCCAACTAACCCGATAATTCTTTCTTTGTTAGTAGAGAAAGCTGCCGATGTTGTCCATTCGAAATTTTTAGTAACGATATTGCGGGTACTCACTGTAGCTTCAAAACCTTCGTTCCTGGTTTCCGCCACATTGATGTTGGTTTGGTATTGAGTACCCGGCCTGTACGTTCCGTATATAATTGGAGAAGTAACACTATAAATAACGCCATCCGTATTCGTTATATAATAGTCCAGCGATAAGTCAATACGGCTTCTCAAAACTGACATATCAAGACCAATATTCGTATTGTGCGATTTTTCCCATCCTAAATCTGCATTTGTAATAAACTGGGAATTACGATACATAGGTTGTGTCAAACCACCCAACGACATTGTGCCGAACTCCACAACCTGTTCAGACTGATAAGGCTCAAGTTTAGCCGATCCAGTTATACCCCAGCCCACACGAAGCTTCATGCTGTTTAACCAATTTCTTGAAAAGTCCATAAATTTTTCATCAGAAATTCTCCAGCCCACAGAAGCTGCAGGAAAATTATCCCACCGGTTCGTTGGATATAAAACTGAAGAACCGTCGCGGCGGAAAGAAGCAGAGAAAAGATATTTTCCCTGGTAGGAATAATTAACACGTCCGAGGAATGCAGACGTTTTTCTCATGACATAACCTGATGTGGCCGTAGTATTTTGATCACCGGAAAATTTATACCATTTGAAATTATTGGATGTTATGTTAGTCTGGGTCATATCGGTTCTCGTATTCTGATCATGATAGAACGTAGTTACACCCGTAACTGTAAAATCATGCACGTTCTTCAACCTGAAATTGTATGTCAGAATATTTTCCCACTGGTATCCCTTAAAATGGTTTTGAGTAACCGTTGCTCTTGCAATTTGAGCATTTGCATAGGTATAGCTTACGGAGCCTATGCCGTCGAACCGGTACGTATTTAAGTAGTTGAGATTTACACCTGCACGGGATAAAATGGTTAATCCTTTTATTGGTCTCACTTCAATATAAGGATTAAAAGAAAGCTTCGTGTTATCATCTACATTGCCGTAAACACCGGGCTGATAATCGAGAAGAAGGTTATATACATTATTCCCGAGGTTTGTATTGAGTGATCCATCCGGGTTATAAACTTTTACAAGAGGATCGGTAACTAAAGCGTTTTCCAATTTATCCTGCGCTTTATCCCGGTCAACATACGATGCCTGGATATTACCTCCTATTGAAATCCATTTTTTTACTTTATGATCGAGCCGGATGTTGGTTGAATAGAGTTTGTACTGGTCTCCTACATACTGTCCTTGTTCATCGGTATAGTTAAAAGATATATAGGCCTTAGTCACTTCATTACCACCGGAAACCCCCAAGCTATAGTTTTGGGTAGGAGAACTTTTCCGCAAAAATTCATCGGCCCAGTTTACAAACTCGCCTTGCTGAAATATTTGATACCGCTGCGCACCAAAAATGGCTGCATCATCGGCAGGTGATTGCCAAAGTGCACCGGTTGTTGTCCATCTGTTGTTAGTGGCATCATACACCCATCTGTAAGCATCGCGTTTGGCTTGCAAATAAGAATCTCCCGTACGCATTGTAGGTGTAATTGACCAGCCGTTGTTACCATAAAAGGTATTGAAATCTATATTTAATTTTCCTGCTTTTCCGCTTTTGGTAGTAATAATAACTACACCATTAGAACCGGCAGAACCATAAACGGCCGTTGAAGAAGCGTCCTTTAATACCTCGATAGATTCGATATCGTAAGGATTCAGGGTTGAATAATCACCGGGTAGCCCGTTAATGATGAACAGTGGGTTACCACTTGCTGTAATCGATCTCGCACCACGTAGCTGTATATTCACTCCAGCCCCCGGCTGCCCTGATGTACGGGTAATATCCATCCCGGCTACTCTTCCCTGGAGGGATTCCATTGGGTTTGGGCCAGGCCGGGCTGTGATTTCATCAGGTTTTACGGAAACAATCGCCCCCGTCAGATCACGTCTTTTTGTAGTACCAAACCCAACCACTACAACTTCATCAAGTTTGTTTACTCCCGGGACCAGGGTTACCGCGTAGGGACCCGCTTGATTGGATCCGATCTCCTGGACAGCAAAGCCTGAATAAGAAAAAACAAGAACAGAGTTTGCATTTGGCACACTGATAGAAAAACTTCCATCAGTTCCTGTTACAGTACTTGTGCCTGTTCCTTTTACGTTAACAGTTACACCAGGCAAAGGTTCTTTCGTTTGCTGATTAATTACCTTGCCTGTTACCGTTTTTTGTTGCGCAAACAGGCTTGTGGAACAGACAAAGCAAGCCATTGCAAGCAGCATTCGAATAGTCAATTTCAGGTTCATAAAGCGTGTTTTAGAGAATAAAAATTTGTTCATTCTGTTGAAAGGTTTTTTATAGTAAGATGGCATTTTCATTCTTGCATACCGGGAATGTGATTTTTTCAATCCGCCCGACCTTATAAAATCATCTTTGTAAACGTTTACATTTTACTCAAAAATTAATTCAAGGGTTTATATCCACAGGATTTTCGGACCATGAGATCTGTTTTAATAATGAAGTTGGCAGGCACACGATCAGGGCTGGCAATTCGTTGATAGAGCAATTCAATGGCTCGTTGCCCAATTTCGAATCCATGTTGTTGAACAGCTGTAAGCGCAGGGTTCAAAGAGGAAGCCCAATAAACGTCATCAAAACCAACGATGGCTACTTCATCAGGTATCTTAAGATTTCGTTTTAGAATTGTTTCCAAGGCACCGAGGGTAAGTAAATTATTACCTGTGAAAATAGCAGTTGGCGGTGTTGGTAAATTGAGAAGCTCTTCCGCAAGTTGTACCCCGCTTTTAAAATCGGAAACTATACCGCGAATAAGAGCTGGATTTACCGGTAAATCATATTTCTGCAAGGCCGCCGTATAACCAGCAATGCGCTCCTGTGTTGTAGGAATAGCCGGATCGCCGGTAATGTGGGCAATTTGATGGTGGCCATTCTTAATCAGGTGTTCCGTTGCTGTAAAAGCACCTTTTTCATTATCGGATTTCACCACATCAACTTGCAAATCGGTTAAGCCTCTGTCTATGCAAACAACAGGATGACCATCGAGTATCAGTTGCTCGATATTCTTATCTTTTCCATGTGTAGGAGCTACTATAAATCCATCAACAGACTCTGAGCGCAGAATGTCGATATAGAGTTTTTCTTTGCCGGAATCCTGCGAAAAATTTCCTATCAAAACAGCAGAGTCATGAGAGTATGCATACTCTTCTACTCCCCTGATAACATCAACATAAAAGGGATTGCGGATATCAGGAATTAAAAGCCCTATAAGTTTTTTTGACCGGGTAGTTCTGCGAAGACGTTGAGCGACCCTGTTAGGACGATAGCCGGATTTTTGAATAGCTTCTTGAACGGAAAGACGGGTTTTGCCTTTTACTGCCGGATCGGAATTCAAAACCCTGGAAACTGTTGCAATGGAAACACCCGCAAGGTCGGCCACGGTGCGCAAGTCAGGCAACGATGATTTGGAGTATTTCACAGCAATCAAATTAGAAGTTCAAGCAATTTGTAAACGTTTACATTTCACTCCGAAAAAAAAGTCTGCGAGTGCAAACGTTCTACAATCCTAAAAGTAATTAACACTTTTTTTGAACTGTCCTGAGCTATCATGATAAAACGATGCGAAACTCTCACAGGCAATTGCAATCTTTAAAATCAACAAGCAAAAGGTGCAAACATCATTGCCAAACGCTGCTATTCACTTACCTCGAATGTTTGCGTAATTTTTTTCAAATCCACTTATTGGTGTAGCTACACACGGTCTTGTAGGAGCAACCACAAGGACACATTAATAATGTTTTGACAGAACAACAAGCGGAACTGAACTAGTATCGGGTTCCCGGTAAAGATTTTTTAATTTACACGGATGTGTAAACTGTTTTTCTTCTTTTGTTTTATTTGCTGTACAAGTGTGGTGAATGCACAAAAACCTGTGCCGGTTAAGCCACGCATTTTAATCAGCACCGATATTGGCGGCACCGACCCTGATGACAACCAGTCAATGACTCACTTATTAATGTATAGTGATAAGTTTACTATTGAAGGACTTGTTTCCTCCCCTTCCTATGGTCATGGAAATAAAGCAGAGATTTTGCGAATGATTGATTTATACGAAAAGGATTTGCCGAAATTAAAGCAACATGAAAAAGGCCTTGCGTCTCCGGAATATTTACGTTCGGTCACTAAACAAGGAAGGCAGGGAAATGCTCCTTACCTGGGTTATTCAACTGCTACAGAAGGGTCGAACTGGATTATTACATCTGCAAGAAAGAAAGCTGCACAACCACTTTGGATTTTGGTTTGGGGAGGACTTGAAGATCTTGCACAGGCTTTACACGATGCGCCGGAAATTCAATCCGGCATAAGAGTTTATTGGATTGGCGGGCCGAATAAAAAATGGAGTGCAAATAGTTATGCCTACATCGCCAAAAATTTTCCCAAGCTGTGGTTTATTGAAGTCAATTCTTCTTACTACGGTTTCTTTTCAAATAATAATATACTGGACAGTGTAAAGACGACTAATTATTACGACCAATATATTAAGGCTGCAGGAAACCTTGGTAAAGATTTTAAAAACTATTATAAGGGCGAAGTGAAAATGGGCGACACACCTTCACTTCTTTATATGATGGATGGTGATCCCAAAAATCCAATGCGTGAAAGTTGGGGTGGTAGTTTTGAACAATTTAATCATAGCCCCCGTGTTGTATTTGATCGTATTACCAACATTGCAGATAGTGTTGCGTTTTGTACGTTAGTTGAGTTCAATTTGAAAGGGCCAGAAATAAACATTCCGCCTGACTCGATTTGTTTCTGGATGGAAACACCTTATAAAAATTCAGTTCAGAAATGGGCTGGTTTTTATCTCGGCAATGGACGTTATGGAATTAAATATGTACCCAAGCAAGCAGAGACCTTAAGCTACAGATTTACTTCTGACATTCCGGGTTTTCCAGTGCAGCAAGGAACATTGGTTGTTACTAATCTATGGCCGGGAAAGAGTAATACAACTGATTACAAATTGGGAGCAAACTGGTTTACCGATAAATCCAACCCACAGCTATATGATGGAAAAATACAGGGTGGAAAAACAGTCTCCAAATGGAAGAACGCCGTGTTATTAGAGTGGGCAAAACGATGGGATTGGCTTAGATAGATTCAATTAATAACAATCAGCTCAAGCTTATCTTGAAGAAGAAGTTTTTACGCCGTTTGTTGTTGCCAACGGCGTAACATTTTTAATATTCACAAGGCTGTTTATATAATCTTCAATATTGCTATAACGGTTGTTATCCTTATCCTTCGTTGCATCTGATGCATCCTTGGAATTGAAACCATTTTTCACTTCATATTCATCCGGCATACCATCATTATCTGCATCTTTATATGGTGTGCCTTTGTAGTCGGGATAACCGCCAACTTGTGATGGATGTGTAATAATGCCTTGCTTGTAAGAATCTTCAGGCAGCCTGCGTTTGATGAATTGTTTGCCAATGGCTGTCAGGCCATCTTCCTTATAAAAGATCTTTCCTGTTTTTACTGTTTCTACTATGCGATTGTCAACAGCATCCCTTTTTGGAAGTGTTGCGCCAACATTGTTCAAAACATAATCATATGCTTCATTAGCAGAAAGAATTGTTACCGGCGCCATTGGCATTGGTTCATTTACACGAATTGCGCTTTCATAAGTTCCGGCATTCCCGTTATTATCACCAATCTGCACACCACCGGCCCAATTATCTGCAGTTACTTTATCAAAACCTTCAACAATATTTCCATTCACATAAGCTTTTCCAAACTCAGTTTCTTTCCCTTTTTCGCGGCTTCCTTCAGGTTTTAAAATGCGATAAGCAATTGGTTTCTCCTTGGGTGTGATGGGTCCCGGCTTGTAATAATTGTTGATGAAGTTGAATAATGAACGATGATCACCACCATCCGCACTTCTATTCCACCAGTTGAAAACAACATTGTTTACAAATCCAAAATCACCATACATACCAATGGATGGATTGCGGCTAATGTTGTTAGCCCAAAGATTGCGCATGAAAGTGCTGTTCAATCCGCCAATGGTACTTCCAAAAGAGTGGTTGTAGGTATCAAGGCATTCTGAGAAAATAGAATTTTGAATCGTAACGTTTACCGTTGGGAGTTTTTCCTGTTTATCGCCGCCCCTGTCATACACATGACGGTACATACTCATGTTTTCATCAAGGCCCCAGCTTGCCGATACATGATCAATGATGATATTGCCAACACCATTGCCACCTAATGCATCATCTCTTCTTGTAACTTCTGTTGCGCCACGTCGAAAACGCATGTAACGAATCACCACATCATGTGTATTAATTAAAACCGATTCGCCGGCAATGCAAACGCCATCACCCGGAGCTGACTGACCAGCAATTGTTATATACGGTGCACGGATATCAACAGGCGATTTTAATTGAATGATACCTGCCACATTAAATACGATAATTCTTGCACCGCCTTGTTCGCAAGCCCAACGAAAACTTCCTTCACCGCCATCATTTAAATTGGTAACAACATATACTTTGCCACCACGACCACCGAAGCTGAATTTACCGCCTCCTTCTGCACCGGGAAAAGCGGGAATTTTTGCTTGTGGTAAATCTTCCGGCTTAGCAGCCCAGGGAACAAACGGCTTTCCTTTTTTTGCATCTGCTTCAATTATAGGTAATGCCTTTGCCCACATAGCATCAGAGCGGTCTTTCACTTTTTTCATTTCTGCATCTGCAGAATCTTCCATTGATTTTGGAATAGTTGGATATTGCGCAAAACAAAAATTTTGCGATGCCAGTGATGCAATGATACAAATTGCAGATGCTATTTTTTTCATCTTACCCCGTTTAAATTTCTTAGGTTGCAAGCAAGCTATTTAATTCTTTCGTTAACCAACGTTATTACTATTATCAGCTTTGATTGCGTCGCACTCTTGTACGTTCGGTAATTCTATTCACCTTCTTGCGAAGAGCATTATATATACAATCATCTTGTGAGTTTAAGTTTTTTAAGGAACACGAAATACACCACGAACCACAACCCCGTCTGACCGGGACGGGCAGGGAACACTAAGCTTTGTGTACTTTGTGAACCCTTAGTGTCCTTTGTGTACCCAAAAAAACCATCAAGCCTTTTTGTTCGCAAGACTATTTAAATACTCTTCGATGTTTGTATATCCGCTGTTTTTATACAACGAAGCATCCTCTGCATTGTTAGGATTGAGTTTATTCTTCTTTTCGTAATCATCAGGCATTCCATCATTATCAGAATCCTTATACGGCGTTCCATTGTATTCGGGATAACCACCAACTTGTGAAATATCCGTAATGATACCTTGCTTATAAGAATCAATTGGCAGGCGGCGATGTTGAAATTGTGTTTCGGGCAGTTTTACATTTTCCAGGTATTTGATCTTGCCTGTTCTAACCTGTTCTGTTATACGAATATCAACAGCGTCTCTTTTTGGAAGCGTTGCACCGGCATTAGCTAAAACATATTGATATGCATCCTTTGCGGGCATGATCGTTATTGCCGGCATAGGCAAAGGCTTGTTTACCCTAATATAATCAGTGTATTTACCAGCATTCGGCTCATCTTCTACCTGCACGCCACCATCCCAGTTGTTAGCAGTAACTTTTTGATTGCCTTCCATGATGTTACCATTTACGTAGGCCCTTCCATATACACGATATGGAAGCTTGCTTCTTCCTGATTCGGGTTTCAACATGCGATAACCAATTGGACTATTTTTTGGCGTTAAGGGTCCGGGCTTAAAATAATTATTAATGATATTATACGAAGCTGTATAGTCGCCGCCATCAATTGAACGATGCACCCAGTTGAACATTACATTGTTGGCAAAATTGAAAATTCCGTTCCATCCTATTGATGGATTACGGCCTGTATTGTTCGCCCAGAGATTACGCATGAAAGTGCAGTTTTCACCGCCTAATGTACTGCCGAAGGAATGGTTCCATGTATCCAGAGCTTCAGCAAAAATGGAGTTTTGAATCGTGATATTTACCGTCCCTAATTTTTCTTCTGTTTTTCCAGTGCTATCATTATACATGTGACGGTACATACTCATGTTTTCATCGCCGCCCCAGCTTGCCGATACATGGTCTATCATAATATTGCCGATCGGGTTGCCACCAATGGCGTCATCTCTTCTTCCCACATTAGTTATACCACGACGAAAACGCATATAACGGATAACCACATCATGTGTATTTATCCATACTGATTCATTGGCAATACAAATACCATCGCCGGGTGCACTTTGTCCTTGAATGGTGATGTATGGAGCACGGATAATTACGGGAGATTGTAAACGAATAATGCCAGCTACATTAAACACTACGATTCTTGCGCCGCCTTGTTCACAAGCCCAACGAAAACTTCCTTCACCCTCATCGTTTAAATTAGTAACAACATATACTTTACCACCACGGCCACCGAAACTAAATTTGCCTCCACCTTCTGCACCGGGAAAAGCAGGAATTTCTGCCTGTGGCAAATCGGTTGGACGAGCAGCCCAAGGAATAAAAGGCTTTCCTTTTTTTGCTTCTGCATCAATAATGGGCCATGCTTTAGCCCAGGCTTCATCCGATTTACGCTGCGCTTCTTTCATCATGCGGGCTGTTTCTTCCTGCACTTCTTTGGGAACGCTGGGGTATTGGGCCGAAACAGTCGTTAGAAAGCTCCCGGCAACACTACAAAACAAAAAAAGAACGATGCTTTTCTTCATCTCAAATAATTTAATTATTAACCTTGTTATTTGCTGACTTGCGTTCCTCCAAATCTTCAGTAGCCTTGCGTAAATCGTAACCGGCGGCTGCTAAATAATTGTTCGCTCGCCCTCTGTATTTAACGAACCATTGCTTTCGCATATCTGCCGACTCAGCATCAATTGCATTTTCTCTTGCCTCCACGAGGTAAACCATAATTTGCGCTTTGTGTTGCTCCTTAAGATTTGGTAAGAGTTCCTGGAAACGACGATATTCTGCATGAAGCAAGCCTTCCGTCATTCCATCTTTTATTTTTTCAATTTGCTCTGTGGTAAGAAGAGATGATAATTTGCCAAGAAAAGTGGCATGCAGTTTATTTAATTTTCCCGCGGCGGCAGCCCATGCTTTCTCGCTGCGGGCATCAGTAAGTTCTTTATCACCAGATGACTGTGCTGCATCCATTGCAGCTTTACGTTGAGTAAAGACATTGCTAAGGCTGTCGAAGTATGAACCTAAAACCGTTTCAACTTTTGAACGCTCATCAGGATTTTTTATGTTGGTTTTCGAAACTATTGAAGTCGCTTTTTGTGCGCCGCTCATCATCGCCTCTGATGATACCTGGGCACTTGCCTGCATCAATCCAGCCAACAAGAAATAGCCAATGAACATTAGTTTCAGGTATGAGTTCAAGGTTTTTCTATTTTATCAGGTTTAAAAAAAGAGAAGACTATGCTTCTCTTTTTATATCAAATAATTTCTTGCAAGTAAGTTTACTCTGTTAGACCAAACGTAATAATAAAGTTTTCTATTGGCTATTTAGCTGAATTAAAATCACCAGCCCCTCCATTGTAATCAAGCCATCCCATAGTTTGTTTCAGCCATGGATTGAATGATAGCGGAGTACTATGTAATCCAGAAATGTAATAATTAGGTCTAAATAAAATATTTATTGGTGTGCTGCCATCCCGGTCCAATGCCTGGTCAAGCGGGGTCATAACCAACTTGGCATTATACAGCGCTTTAAGTTTGGCAATCTGCGTTGCAAAATTGGCAGCAGAACCATCGGGATCGATGAGGATATTTCTGTCTGCATCTGTCAATGGATCATTAGCGGCAAAGGTTTTAGCCTGCCAATAATAACCAGTCCGGTTGGTTCCGTTTATAGGAGTCAATCCCAGCTTTGTCGTGGTATTTGCGGTAGGATTCATTGTTGAATTGCCGTCATACAACAGCCATCTTTTGATATCCCAAAAGCGCTTGCCTTCATAGGCCAACTCTACCCGACGTTCGTATAGAACCGCTTCAATTGCTTCATACTTACCAGCCAAATTGCCGATACCATAATTATTTGCACTGGGAATGCCTACACGGGCACGAATCTTTCCTAAATATTTAACGCAGTTAGCAACATCACCTTTAGCGGCATAACATTCCGCTATGTTGAGTAACAATTCTGCGTAGCGGTATTCAAATATATCTGTTCCTGAAAAAGCCAGTGCAGTTGTATCGGCATTTGAGTTTGACATTTTACGCACTACAGCAGGACTAACAGTTTGGTTTCCACTATTGGCACCATAATATTTAGCGGCTCCGGTAGCACTGGGCCTCCACCTGTAAAAGAACGAAGTTCGGTTAGAATTGTCTTTTCTACCCCACTTGAGGCCGGAAAAAGCAAATGTGCGGTAGAAACGAGGATCTCTGTTTTCAAAAAAGAAAGTGTCAACATAACCATTAGCTGCAGTCGGTCGTCTTCCATCTGCTAATGGAAAAAGATCAAGCATTCCTTTAGGAGCTGAAATGCCGCCACCACCATTATAATCTTTTGGCCTAACCGTGTTCTCCCAAGAGCTATTGTAGCCTGTAGAGCTTGAGGTTGTGGTAGAAAGCAAAATAGCAAATATCGCCTCCTTATTGAATGAGTTATCATTAACAGTTGTCATTTCGCCCCAGTCTTTTGCGCTGGACCCATACAGGCCATAACCGCCAGCCGTCAAACCGATTTCAGCTTGTAAGCCAGCTTGCAAAGCAGCCTCCCATTTTGGACTGCCCGCATTATCCCAATCGGTGTTAAAAAGTGGGCTCGCAGCCATCAATAAAACGCGGCTTTTCATAGCTAAGGCAGCGGCGCTTGTAAACCTTCCATAATCAGTAGAAGCAGTGGCCCATTTTGCAGGTAGCAAAATTGCAGCAGAATCAAAATCTTTTACTATCTGGTCAAAAACTTCCGAGGCTGTTGCCCTTGGTGTCCGGATCGATTCATCTGTACTGCTTGCTTCCTGTACTTTGATTATCAAAGGAACGCCACCATAGGTGCGTACTAAATAGAAATACTGTAATGCCCGAAAATAATACGCCTGGCCTTTTGCTGTACTTTTAAATGATTCGGATAATGCCTGGCCTTTCTCGTCAATTTTTTCCAACAAAAAATTCGCTAAACGAATGCGGGTGTAAGGAGTATTAGCCATGCTGGCAGTAAGTGTTCCTCCGTAATACGTATCTGCATCACTTGCTAATTGTAGGTTTCTATTAGGATTAATGTAATTACTAACAGTACCGCCAATCTCTTCAGTCATTCTGGTTTTAGCATCATCATAATTGCCTGGCGAACTCTCTGCTTGTATCGGATTTCTATAATTTACAAACATGTAGTTATAGATGCGGTCAATATAATACTGGGTTAATGTTTCATTGGCAAAAACCTGTTCTTCACCATACTTATCGTATGGTTTCATGTCTTCCAAAAAGTCCTTTTTACAACCCGTTGCCATCAACGCTGTGAAAGCTATGAGATATAATAATTTATTTTTCATGTCTAATTTCTAAATTTTTAATTGATATTAAAATCCAATGTTGACACCAAGAGACCAAGTACGAAGCGTTGGGTATCCTACTTCAGGTCCGTCGTACATGTTACGATATTTGCCAGGGTATGGATTAGTTAAGTCCCATAAGTTGTATCCTGACAAAATGAACTTAGCATTTGAAATACGCAGTTTTGTAAGCAATTCTTTAGGTAAGGTGTAACCGATACTTAATGAGCGAACTACACATCTGAAAGAAGAGACTTTCCAAAAATCAGACTCTGCATAAGCAGCATCATAAAAAGCCATATTCGGATATTTGCCATTAGGATTGTCAGTGGAATCGTACATATCAGTTAGATAAGCTACTTGCGACCAACCGGCGTTTGTACTGCTGGTTCCTTGCTTCACCCTGTCAATACTATTCCAACCGCCCCAGCCCGTCTGTATTTGTGCCATTAAAGAAACAGACTTCCAAGCAGCGCTAAGATTTGTGGAAATACCATATGATTGATTTCTCTTTACAAGCTCAACGTAGTCCTGATCGTCAACAATTTGACCGTTTTGACCACCAATGGACATGGTATTTGTATTTCTATCACCAGCTATGTCTTCATAGGCCATCATCCCCTTTCTCAGGCCAGCCCTAGTTGATATATTGGCATCTCCTGCATTATAAAGAGGCGTTTTGCCAGCTTTGGCTGCCAGGTCAGACAAATAAGCCCAATAAGCATCAAGATCAGCATCCGTTCTTAGTATTCCATCGCCTGTTGACGTTCCTTTCCAGGTTCTGTATCCCCACTGTGCTCCTATAAGAGAGTAGCCCTGTACTTTTTTTCCTGCAAAAGTTGATGGATAGTCAAATGGTTGATCCAGGTATTTTTCTACCTTATTATTTGACCAGCCAAAGTTCATTCCGACAGAGTAAGTAAAGTCTTTACCAATGCGGTCGTTCCAAGTGGCAGATATTTCTGATCCCCAAAAGTTTACGGCGCCATAATTCTGTTCAGCAAATGCACCACCCACTGAAATAGGAACGTTCGTTGCCGTCGTCATCAATGTCAGCATATCTGTCGATGAATTATAATAACCATCTAAACTCACAGACAAGCGGTTTTTTAACATTGCAAAATCGATTCCAAGATTTCGCTGTATAGTTTTATCCCATTTGATGTCTCTATACGGCGTTGCATCCGGGGTAATACCATAAGTATAGTTACCACCACCAGTTCCAAATGCCATACCCTTGTCCAATGCCAATTGATATAACTGCAACCATTTCCATGCTTTTACGTTGTCGTTCCCTGTTTTCCCTACTGACAAACGAAGCTTCAGATAATTAATAAAGTTTACATTCCTGAAAAATGATTCGTCAGAAATAATCCAGCCCAAAGACATACTTGGGAAAAAGCCCCAATAATTTTCCGGTGCAAATTTGCTGGAAGCATCGCTGCGGAATAGGAAGCTGGCGAGATACCTGTTTTTAAAGCTGTAGTTAGCACGACCTAGTAAGGATTGCGTTCCAGCTATTTGTCTATATGAAATAGTATTAGAAGAATTTAGCGTTCCGGCGGAAACAGATGTTCCATTGTAAACACCAGGTATTGGGTTTTCATAAATCTGGTAGCGGTCTTCATTTGTAACTTTTGATTGTTCACCAGAAAACATCGCCGAAATGTTATGTTCGCCAAACACACGGTCATAATTTACAAAGAAGTTGATCTGTTCTAAATTACTAGTTGTGTTATCGTAAGTAACCCTTGAGTTATTTGTATTGATATTCTTAACCCAAGTAGTAGTTGGAGAATATAAATGGTTATTAGCGGTAGCCAGGTTTGTGCCTTGATAGAAAGTGATCGGCATTTGTACCTGCTCAGTATTCCCCGCGGTATTCGTTGTTGCATAACTACCCTTTACCGATAATCCCTTAACAAAAGGCAAATCGTACTGCAATGAAAAATTGCCTGTATAATTAAAATTCTTGTTGGATGTAAATGAACCATTATTCAATAATGCATAATAATTCCAGTTAGAAAGCGAGTTATTACCACGTGGCTGTCCTAATTTTTCAGGTCCCAACACTGGCGACACATAACTTGTAACACCGTTAATTGTGTATTCCCAGGGGATGTATTTTGGCATGTGCAACAAAACACTGTAATCATTTTGTTCGCCACCGTTTGCGTAACCGTCCGAGAAATTGATCTTGGTAAAAGATTTTTCAACATTTGTACTGGCGCCTGAAAGAACCACTGACAATTTTACGGCATCCATAACTTTTACCTCTGTACCTGACCTGAAGGTCCACCTGTTAAAATCCTGAGTTCCTAAATTAGCACCCTGTTTGTAGTAAGAACCACCGGCAAAATAGGTAGCCCTGTCGGACCCACCGCTCACATTTAGGGAATGCTGCATGGCACCGGCACTTTGCCAATCATCGAGCCAATTGTAGTTCAACGAATCCATAGAGGCCAACTCTGCATCCGAGAAAAAATTATTAGGATTTCCGGTTACTGTTCTTCCCAAACCACGCTGCATCCTGTTCGAAAAAATACCGTACTCTTTCGCATTCATGACTTTACTATGGCTAATGGCGTCATTGGTTTGAAACTTTCCGGAATAGGAAATTTTAGGAGTGCCGATCTTCCCTCTTTTTGTTTTTACAACGATGGCACCCTGTGAACCTCTTGTACCATAAATAGCCGCACTGGCATCACGCAAAACGGTGACACTTTCTACTTCAGATAAGTCCAACCGGTTGAAGGCGTCCAAAGTTGGAAGATTTGTTGCCGGATCAACTTGCACAACGTCGTCAATTACAATCAATGGAATGGTACCGCCCCCATCTTTACCCCAGTTAAATTGTTGGCGAATGTTTAACTGCGCCATTTCGCCAGGACGGGTGCTTCCGCCCGTTACATTAAGGCCAGGCACTTGCCCTCGCAGCATCTCGGAAAGTGAAGCGACTGGTAAATCTTCCATTTTTTTAGTATCAACAGCCACTACCGAACCTGTTACGTTCCTTGCTTTTTGCGTTCCATAACCAATTACTATTACCTCATCCATTTTGCTGTTGGCTGGTGTCATGTCAATAGAAAGAGTACCTGAACCGGCTTTGGTTTCATAATAACCAAACCCAACAGAAGTAAAGGTCAGAACTGATTCCGATGAAGGAACGGAAAGAGAGAAATTACCCTCCGCATCAGTTTGCGTACCTGTAGTGTTGTTTTTTACTTTCACCGAAACACCTGAAATAGGTTTACCGGTTTCCTTGTCTGTTACTTTACCAGTAACGGTAACATTCTGCGCATTCACAAGTGAAATAGTGCAGACTGATAGCAACATCATGAATAGTGCCTTAAGCAGTCGGAGACTAGTCATATAGCTTTAAGTTTTAAAAAATGAATATTAAAATGTAAATGAGATTAGTTTTTTGAGGTATTTTTCTTTTCTTCTCTTTCTTTAACTCGTTGCTGCCAGTCTTTACTTTCTTTCTTCAAATCATACCCTGCAGCAGACAGGTAGTTGTTTATCCGTCCTTTGTACTTACCAAACCATCCATGTTTTTTGTCAGACGTTTCCGCGTCCATCGCATATTCACGGGCCTCCACCAACCAGGTCATTATCTGGGCCTTTTGTTCAGCAGTAAGATTTGGTAACATATCCATATAACCATTGTAGGTTATGTTGACAACATTGTAAGTCATGCCATCTTTTACTTTGATCACCTGTTCTTCTGTAAGTTCCTTCCCTAATTGTGTGATATAACCTTTATGTAAGACCGAGATAGCGGTTGCAATGCTGCTCTCGATTTCTTTTACCTGGGCATCTTTCGTCGCCATGTCCAATTCACTTCCTTTTATTTTTTTTACAACCTCATCGCGCCGGGTATGTAAATCATTAAGATTACGATATTGGTTAGCAACGATTGCCTGAACACGATAAAATTTAGATGAATCGGTTATTCCGAGGGTAGCGACAATTTTCTGAGCACGGGAATTTATGGTGCGGGTATAAGCTGCTTCTTTTTCATCTTTTTCGTTCTGTGCTATAACAGCAGAAGAAAAAATCATAACCATCCCTAGCAACAAAGCAGATTTCATATTCAAGCAATAATTAAAAGTAGTATTAAAAGTAGATTCCCTGTTCACCGAAACTATCCTGTTCTGTAAGAAATTTTACGCAAACGTTGCCATCACGGGAAGGCATAAAAACATCATTCAGAGAGGGTTTTAAGGAACTGATGGATTATATTCCTAAATAATCAGTAGAATTATCCATTAATTTATCTGCAGGGAAATGGATGAAGAACCCAGGTTTTTTGATGATGCCGTAATTGTTACCTGCCCTTTTTGTTTTTTTGATTGAACAATCAGTAAGCATTTACCATGAAATGCCTTGCGATTATTTGTTTTAAACGACTCCATGCTTACCGGATTTCCATTGTCAACGCCGGCAATAAAAGCAGGACCTTTTATTTCAAATTGAATCAGATTATCAGCATTGGGAACAACATTACCGTCTTTATCTAACACATTAACCGTTATAAATGATAAGTCTTCGCCATTTGCTTTGATGGTTTTTCTATCAGCAACTAATTGGATTTTCGCAGAAGCACCCGCTGTTTTAATTTCTTTTGTTAGAATGGTTTTACCATTCTTTCTTGAAATAGCTTTTAGTGTTCCGGGTTGATATTTCACTCTCCACATTATATGAAGGCTATCTCCTTGCTTTGATTTTTTGCCAAGCGATTGACCATTTAGAAATAATTCAACTTCGTCGGCATTGTTATAGTAAGCCCAAACATCAACCTCTTGTCCAACTTTCCAATTCCAATGAGGAAAGATGTGCAATACCGGTTTTGTTGTCCACTCGCTTTGATACATGTAGTAAACATCTTTCGGAAAGCCGGCCAAATCAATAATGCCATAGTATGAACTCCGTGAAGGCCATTCGTACGGAACGGGTTCTCCAATAAAATCAAACCCGGCCCAAACAAAAACACCGGAGATAAAATCATATTTTTTTACAGCCTTCCAGCTGTTCTCATGTGTATCACCCCAATAAGCATAGGTGTTGTCGTATGCCGAAACCGTTCCATCAGCATTGCCGTGTGTTTTTGATTTTGAATCGGGTGGCCAGATGCGGTTACTATCAGACGGCATTTCATAATACCCTCTTGTTGCTAATGCCGACACTGTTTCTGCTGCGATGAATTTTTGTCCTGGAAAACGTACAGGTAATTCCGGATAAGCATCTTGTTTATAATTGAAGCCGAGAACATCTAATGCTTTGGATTGATAAATGAAATTTTTTTCAGGGATGTTTTCAGTTAACGCACAGGTAACGGGTCTTGTAGGATCGAGAGCTTTGACGATGTCAACCAACTCTTTCGTTATTGTGATCCCTGTTGAATCAAACTGTTCCCTGATTTCGTTACCAATGCTCCATGTAATAACACTAGCATGATTACGGTCTCGCTTAATAAGGTCTTCCAAATCTTTTTTATGCCATTCGTCGAAATCAACATTGTAATCAAAACGATTCTTGCGTTTCTTCCACATGTCGAAGGCCTCATCCATCACAAGAAAACCCATCTTGTCACAAAGGTCTAATAGTTCAGGAGCAGGGGGATTGTGTGCCGTGCGAACAGCATTACATCCCATTGCTTTCAAAATTTCTAATTGACGTTCCGCTGCTCTTGTATTGAAGGCTGCACCAAGAGCACCTAAGTCGTGGTGATTGCAGACGCCCAGAATTTTGAGTGGTTTATTGTTGAGGAAAAAGCCTTTTGCTGCATCGAAGTAAAATGAACGAATTCCGAAATGCGTTTCGTATTGATCAAGTGTTTTACTGTTGTTCAATAATTTTATAACAAGACGATACAGGTAAGGATTATCAACAGACCATAGCTGTGGATTTCTGACAAAAAGATTTTCTGAAAAACTCTTAGTATCACCGGCTCCGACTCCAGTCTTTTCAAAAACCGTATCTGCAACAAGACGATTTTTATTATCAAAGACCTGGTAAGAAAGCTGGCGCCATTGTAAATTTTCGGCATTGCTTTTAATGTTGCATGACACAAAAACCATTGCATTTTTTTCCCGCACTTGCGGCGTTGATACAAAAACATTTTGATTATCAATAAACACCTTGTTTGTTGTTTCTAACCAAACCTTCCTATAGATCCCCGAACCTGTGTACCATCTAGAACTAGGCTGCGCCGAATTATCAACCTTCACAAGAATGATGTTACTCTTGTTACCAAACTTTAGATAAGGAGTTATGTTATAGTTGAAAGAGATGTATCCATTTGGTCGTTTGCCGAGATAATGCCCATTAATCCAAACTTCACTATTACGATAAACACCATCGAAATGAATTGCTGTTATTTTGTCTTTGGCAGATGCCGGCACTTGAAATCTTTTTCGGTACCAAGCGATACCTGCAGGTAAGGCTCCTTGATTGAAAGTTGTGGGGTGTTCTTTGCTGAATTTGCCTTCAATACTCCAATCATGGGGAAGCTGCACTGATTGCCATGCAGAATCGTAATACAAAGCTTGTAGCCCTGCACTCGTATCATCAAAACGAAACTTCCAGTCGTTGTTAAAATTTGTGATTGTTCGTTGGGCAGAAGAAACCGTACAAATAAGCAGTGCAAAAACAAAAAAGGCAATTCTCATTGGTATCAAAACTTTGTTCATATTATTTAGTACTGACGAAACTTGATTTACTTTTTCCTAAGTCTTTAGACGTAGCCACCGCAATCCCTCTTTGTTCTTTTTTATTCACAGCATTATAAAAATGATAAACTACACCGTTATGCTTAACCACGAAAGATTTATGTGCATACAACTCATCGAAAGGCTCCGATGATTCAACAAGATTATCACCATTCCAATCTGTCCAGTTTACCAGATCATACGAACAAGCAAAACGGTTGAAAGCTCCTTTTCTATCTTGCCAAAAAGCACCGAAATAAAACATCACCCATATGTCTCCTATTTTTTGTATCTGAGGATCGCCGGTAATACCAACAGGATGATGAACGACCGGCTCATTATGGAATCGTTTCCAATTCCTCATATCATTTGATACGGCCATGCCGATGCGTTCAAACCATCTTGCTTTTTTATTGTCTTTGGCTGTGTCGCCATTGGCGTTATAATACATTACAAACGGGTAACCTGTTGTTTTTTTCTTATCCCAGATGACCGTGCTTTTGAAAAGCTTCTTGTTTTCCCACCAACGCACATCTTTATCAAGCGAAGTAAGAATTGGACTAGGCGAACCTTGCCATTCGTGTGCCGTAGTTGGGTTTTTAGATGTTGAAGCAATGCCCAATGAAAGCAATCCTGCTTCATACCCTTTTTCCCTTCCACCGAAATAACTCAACCAATATTTACCATTGTATTTATTCAACTCATAATCACCTCCCCATTTTGTATCAATCAAAGAAAGATATCCTGCTTTTTGAGATGCATCCCATTTTGTTGTGTCGTTGTTGAATGAAAGAATTCTTCCCATCGTTTCCCAGTTGAGCAAATCCTTGCTTTTCGAGATCCATGTTTCATATCCTCTTCCATTAAAAAGGATGTACGACATGTACCACATCTTTCCTTTTCTAAATACGGTAGGGCAATCTATTTTTTGCGAATCATTTTTTGGAACAATGACCAACCCATATTTATAAGGAGTTTTTACTTCCTCATAAATTGACTGCATCTTTTCTGCCGAAACAGTTTTATCTGTCTGCGAAAAAGCTGCTATTGATAAGAAGCATATAACGGCTAAAAAATAAAATCTTCTCATGGATTGCTGTTTCTTTTTTCAACTGTTGACACAACAAATTTGTAGTTGCCTGACCCGACCTGGATTTTAAATTTCCTATTTTCAAATCCTAAAACTTTTGCATCTGCCACTTCATGCAACAAGCGGCTTCCTTCAGTTACAGTAGCGCCGTCGTAAGCCGGTAAATAAATAATGGCTGATGTATTTACGGGAAGGGACACATTCAAAGTAAAATCAGCTGCTGTTTTTTTCCATTCTGATTTGATTGCACCGTAAGGCGATTCATAAGATATGTTAGCAAAACTGATATCGCCTACAACCTGCGGATTAATTTCAATCTCTTTATAGCCAACTGATGATCCGGTTTGCTTAAGACCACCGAGGCCGCTGTAAAACCATTCCATTAAATGACCTAACATTAAATGATTGTTAGAAACAACCGGTAAAGCCTGCCACGATTCGGTTAATGCCGTTGCACCTTTTGCTAACTGGTAACCATACCCTGGAACATCGCTTCGGCTGTTCATATCATAAATAATATCAGAACGACGTTCATTCTGCAAAGTTTGCAACAGGTAACGAAACCCAATATCACCGGCTGTAATACTATTATTACGTTTACGAATATCTTTTATGAGATTATCAAGAACTGCTTCCCTGAATTCACCAGGAACAAGATTCATGTACAAAGCCATTGCATTAGCAGTTTGGCTGTTTGTACCGTAATACAAAGAATCTTTATGAAAAAATTTTTTATTAAAGGCAGAATGTGCTTGCGCAGCTAACGAATCATAAAACATTGCATCCTTTTTCTTATTCAAGAACAATGCTGTTTTGGTTAGAATCGCAAGGTTGTAATAATAAATAGCCGTTGCTGTTAAGCCCATCGGCGTTAACTGTGCAAGTCCTGGACGATTTGGTCCTAAATCATACCAATCACTTAATCCATAACTTAAAATATTATTCTTCGATTTGCTTTGTAAATGTTTTTGATAACGCTGCATCAAATCATAATTTTCTTCCAGCATTTTTTTATCGCCATACCATTTGTATAAATACCAGGGAAGAATAATTGCCGTACTTCCCCATTCAGGAGAATCAGTGAAGATGCCATCCATAAAAGGCATCTTTACAAATTCAGGAACGTATTCAGGAATTTGAAAACTATCGCCTTGTGCTGTGTGCATATCACGAAGGGTTTTCTTAAAATAGTTCGCAACATCATAATTGTACTGAATAGAGTTGCCCATGAGATGTACTTGCTCCAGCCAACCTAATTTTTCACGATGCGGACAATCGGTTAACACACTTGCCATATTGCTTTTCACAGACCAATCAATCAATGTATGAATGCGATTGAACAAATCGGAAGAACAGGAAAAATTTCCAACTGTTTTTGCTGAACTGCGGGTGTGCAAACCTTTTACCTGTACAAGCAAAGGCAACGAAGATTCGTTTTCGTTCACCGTACAATTTTCTATTTGCAAATACCGAAAGCCATAATAACTATACCGTGGCTGCCATGTTTCGATTCCATCACCTTTTAAAATGTATTGGAAATAAACGGGACTTCCTGTTGCTCTTTGCGAAACAGTTCCGTCTTCCTTTAATAATTCTCCCGGGATAATTTTCACCGTATCGCCTCTTAGTCCTTTAACCTGTATCTGCGGAATACCTGATGCATTTTGCCCCAGGTCAAATACATAAATACCATCCTTGATTTTAGTTTGTTTCTGTGGCGAAAATGTTTCAAAAACCTTTAAAGGAGGGCTTAATTGATGATACAATCGGGGAACTCCCTTTACAACAACTGCTTTTCGCCATGGAGTATCATTAAAGTTGATTGTATTCCATCCTTTTTGTTCAAGCATTGCGTTATAGTCCTCACCGCCGTAAATACTTGAAAAAGTTATCGAGCTTCGTGATGTTTTCCATTCTTCGTTGCTTACAAAATCCTGCATCGAACCATCTTTATATTCAACCTGCAAACGCATTCGCATTTTTGGATAACCATAAGCACCGGTTAGTTTGCGATAACGTTCCCCTGGAATAAAATAGAAACCGTTTCCGAGCATAACACCTAAAGCGTTCCTTCCTTTTTTTAAATTTTGTGTGACGTCGAAAGCAACATACTGCGCTTCTTTGTCATACTTCGTCCAGCCGGGATCAAGAAAATGGTCCCCTATTTTTTGACCGTTGGTGCTTAATTCAAAATGCCCAAGACCGCAAATGAAAGCAGTTGCTTTTTTGACAGGCTTTTTAATATTTATGGTTGTTCGCAATAATGGCAAAACATCTTTCACACCTTGCCATTTTGCCGGGCCTCGCTGGTGTTCAGCCGGAACCAGGTATAAGCTATCGGGCAGTTCTTCGTAGCCAATCCATTTTGCACCCTTCCAATCTGCTTCATTTAGCAAACCCATTTGCCATGATGAAATTTTACTCCATGCAGAAACATTCTTTTTATTGTCCCATACCATTACTTTCCAATAATACGTTTTAGCGGGAAGCAATGCCTTGCCTTGATACCGCACTTGTATTGACTCGCCTGATAAAGTTTTTTTTGAATTCCAAATATTGCCTTTTTGTTTTTTTAAGAGAATTGAATCATCTGAAATGAGAATGTGATAGGCAGTTTGGTGAACGCCCCTGCTATTTGAATAAAGTTTCCAGCTTAAGGAAGGAGATAAGGTTTCAATGCCTAACGGTGCTTCTGTATTTTCACAGGAAAGATTATCTACCGACAATTTTTGAGAAAAGCCGGAAAGGCACTTCAACAACAAGCAAACACATACAAGCTTTTTCATCCAGATATTTTAATTCAGTTCAACGGTTGCTTTAATAACTCCTGTTTCGGGTTTCAGCCAGCTCGCAAATTGGTCTTTCACTTCATTGAATTGCACACGATGCGTGATGTAAGTAGTTGGCTTAACTAATCCGCGTTTCATGGAAGCAATGACATGTTCAAAATCTTCTCTTGTTGCATTCCTGCTACTCATTACCGTTGCTTCCCGCTTATGAAATTCTGGATGATTAAAGCTGATATCTCCTTTCTGCAAACCCACCAAAACATACCTAGCACCATGTGCCATATAAGCAAATGCATTATTGATGGCTTTCAAGTTCCCTGTTGCATCAATGACGACTGTCGGCATATCGCCGTTTGTAATCTTCTTTAGCTTTTGCAATACATCATCGGTTAATGGGTTTACTGTGTGTTGAACGCCCAATTTTTCTTTGCAGAAATTTAATCGCTGTTCATTCACATCCATCATAATAACGTGGCCTCCGGCAATCCTTGCAAATTCGGCAATGCCTAAACCAATAGGTCCTGCGCCGACAACGAGAACAAATTCACCTTCCTTTACATTGGCTCTTCGCACACCATGTGCACCTATCGCAAGAGGCTCTACTAAACTTAATTCATCAAAGCTCAAGCCTTCGCCATGTAGTAATGAATAAGAAGGCACTGATAGATATTCGGCAAAACCTCCATTTACATGTACACCACAAACCTTAATGCTTGCGCAGCAGTTTTGCAAACCACTTCGACAGGCAATGCATTCGCCGCAATAGAAATAAGGAATAAAACTCACCCTTTCGCCAATTTCAAAACCTTCTGCGCCATCAACAGCAACTAATTCGCCTGCCAATTCATGTCCCAATATTCTTGGATACTCAAAAAAAGGTTGTGTGCCTTCAAATGCATGTAAATCTGTACCGCAGATGCCAATGCGTTTTATTTTGATAATAGCCTCCCCTTTTTGCAACTCAGGCTTTTCTCTTTCCTCGTAGGCAAACTCACCCGGCTTTATACAAACAAGTGTTTTCATGATAACTATTTATTGCACATCCAATGCGTTAACACTAAGGCCTGCTGCATCGTTTGCTATTAACCTCACCTTATAATGTCCAGCATTAATCATGCTTCCCGTATTGGTTGTAATGTAATTTGATTTACCAACTTTTGTTGGTGTAAATTCTATCGCTTCTTCTTTCATTGATGTTCCATCGGCCGAAAGCAATTGGAGCCTTCCTTTCATTGTTTGCTGTAATGGATTGTTGTACGAGATCGTCAGTGAATAAATATCAGCTACGCCAACATTAAAGTTCCATTCAATCAGGTTATCGGCAGAGGCTTTTTCAAAAATAGCTCTGTCTTTTCCATCAACCTGTCCCTTTTTCAACCCGGCTCCGCTAAGCATTGCCGCGAAGGCTTTATAGCTGGTTACCGGTTTTAAGTCGTAAGCAGGTTCCATGCTTGTTGCAGGTACTGCAAAGACTGAATACAGATCTGATTGGCTTACTTCTAAATTTACCTTCTCTCCCTTTGCAAACCTTTTTTTATACAGCTTGTAAACTGTTCCTTCGCTGTTCACTACACTGTCTTTTGCCTCATTGAAATGTTTCAACCATGCAGGTTTTGCATATTGATAAGCAACATATACATCTGTTTCTTTTGTAACGGTAAAACCGGCTTGCTTATTCCCGGCAATCTTAGGCATTACCGGCTGCGTTTGCAACCAATCCGCTCCGAACAAATAGGAAGGCAAATAATGAAATACAATTTTACCAAAACCAAATTGTTCGTCACCAACATTCAACCATTGTTGAATCTTCCAATCAGGAAAGCTGTTTGTAGAAAAATTTACAATAATATTATCCGATGCAGGCGCAGGTTTCAATTCTTTGTTAAGAGACGCAATTGCAATTGCCGAAATCACTGCTTGCCCTGCTGCTACTTTCGGAAAATGAATGCTTAACAAGCCGCCAGTTACTTTCACTTTCACTGTTTTCTTCAACGCTGCATCATGACCAACTTCTTTCCATATATCCAGATCTTTCAGTACGACTTTGTTATTGATAGCCACATCAAACAAACGCCAGCCGGCTGCATCCATTCCGCCCCCCGTTCCCAACCATGGCTCGATAAAATATAGCTCCACTAAATATTCACCATTCTGTACAGGAAAGTCGTAACGTAATTTTTCTCTTCCGTAACGAAAGCTTTGAAACAACTTCCAATCTTTTGTGCCTTTGATGGGATCATTGGTTGTGCGTTGACTGGCAAAGTATGGAGGCATACCTTCAAAATCATTTGTCCATGATGATGAACCCCAGGTACGAGTTTGGGGTTTGAAGTTTGAGGTTTGGGGTTGGTTGAGATTGCGGTCTGCCATCCAAGTATTTCCATTTACATCTTTATAATCAGGGCCACCGCAGTTGACACGATAGAGATAGTTATAACCTGCTTGTGCTGCAGTTATGTTTTGGGCACCTTCATAAAACCTATTAAAGTTGGGAGATTGTGGAAGATTCTTCAAGGCAATGTAATCCTTCGCTACAATTTTTCCATTGACATAACCTACAGCATATAAAACATTGTAATTGACATCAACACCATCCCATTGAAAATGTGTTCCAATACCACCACGCTTCTTTTTGCCTAACGAGATATTGCCCACATCATTAAACAACTCCACTTCATCACAATTAGAATAAACAACAATGCCATCTTTTTTTCCGGGTTTTGTCCAGCGGTTAGGCCAGGTATGCGAAACGATATATACCATCGGCTCTTTATCTTTTGGTGCATAGTTGGAGCGATACATATAAAATGCATCCGTTGGTTCTTCCCATGGCGTAAGCAACCCTTTGTAGTTAACGGGCCCAATTCTATCCAACTCACGAAAGCCTTCACCACCTTGTACCCTTCCTGGGTTATCATGCGAAGTAAACAACCACATGATGTGACCGGCAGTGCTATCTTTTGCTGCTTCTGCCAAACGAACTTTCTGTTCCATTAACTGGCAAAAACGGTCTTCGCTGTATGGGCCGTTTTGTGCAAAGCCTCCTTCTGTATGCAAGTCCAATGTTCGCCAGGCGCCATATTCGCCGATAAGTATTTGACGTTTTACGTCTTCGCTGTACGTAGCAGGATTGCCGCCATAAGTTCCTGTCCAGTTTTGCGGCACATCCCAATCGGTTCCGCTGCCGCCATTACAGGTTGTTACTAACCGTTGAGAAGATGTTGTGGGATCAAGTTCACGAATGATAGCTGTGCATTCCTTCGCAAAATCTTCCGGCAGTTTACTTTCGTTTTGCAAGCCCCATAAAACAAGCGAAGGGCTATTACGACGCTCCTTTACCCATTCTCTCAATGTTGTTTTAAAGTTTTCACGAAATTCTTTTGTATCGTACCAAACATGTGCACCCATTTGCGTCCACCATAAAATGCCAAGACTATCCCAATAATTTTGATACCGCAGATTATGCGGATGATGTGCATCACGAAAAAAATTAAATCCTGCTGCTTTCATTTGCATAACCCTTGAACGAATTTGTTCTTTGCTGAAGGCATGACTGCCGCCTAATAAATGTTCATATTCCGCAATGCCATTAATGAAAACAGGTTTGCCGTTGAGAAGAAATTGGTTGGATGATTTTGGTTTCCCGATGGGCCAACTGATGCTGCGAATGCCGTAAGGAGTGGCAACCCTATCAACAAGTTTTCCTTTATGATATAATTCTGAAACAACAGTATATAAATACGGCGATTCAAGTGACCACAAATGCGGATTTTTGATAATTAGCGGTGGAAAATGGAGTGTTTGAATCATCTTAGAACCGAAACCTGTAAAGCCTTTCTCGCCTGCTACTTCCTTACCTTCCTTATTAAGGACTTTAGTTAAAATCATGACAGATTTATGCGTATAGCCATAATTTTTGTATTCTGTCATTACATCGATTCTAGCTGACTCTTGTGAAGCTGTAGTATCATTCCATACATGCACACCAAAAGGTTCAATGCGAACATCATTTGTAATAATTAAACTCACGGGACGAAAAATGCCCATCGGTTGCGAGCCTTCAGAGAAACCACGTTCATTGGAACAGCCACCACAAACCCAAGGCAAATCTTTGATGTTGGCAGGATGATCAGCACGAACAGCGAGTAAATTTTGCTGATTGAATTTTATCGTGTTGGTTACATCAATGGTAAAAGTTGTTCGTCCGCCGGCATGATAGCCTACTTGTTTACCATTGAGCCAAACGGTGGCATAAGAACCAACACCTTCAAAAAAAAGAAAGAGCCTTTTGTTTTTTGGTTGCTGTTTTACGGTAAATGTTTTTCTATACCATGCATAACCATGACGATTGCCATGTAGTTTTCTTCTATATCCTTCGTAGGCATCCCAGTTGTGAGGAGCATCCACTTTCTTCCAGCCCGATGTAACAAAAGAAATGTTTTGAAAACCATCAAAAGCGTTTTTGTTTGAATCGTTGGCGATGGTAAGCCAGTTGTTATCTAATGATATCTCCGTGCGGACTTCTTTTTGTGCGAAAGATGAATTGAACCACAAAGCCAGGGCGACACAGAGCATCACAGAGATTCTCTGTGCATCTTTGTGCCCGCTGTGTCCCCGTGGTTTAAAAAAGCTGAATAGAATTACCGAACGTACAAGAGTGCGACGCAACAGACGTTCAATAGTAGCACTATTGCCGGTATCATAAAAAAAATATCCGCTTTTACTTACGCTCATTTCGCTAATTCCAGTTCCGTGTTTAATTGATAAGTTTTCCCCTTAACTGTTTTGAAACTATATACTTTTCCTTTGTAACGCAACACACATTCGTTGCCTGTTTTTGAAAATACTTGCATTGTTTGCAACTGACCGTTCTGCCACTTCATATCCAATACAAAACCGCCCCTGGCGCAAATACCTTTTACTTCTCCTCCTTTTAATTCATCGGGCAAGGCAGGTAAAATATCAATGTATTTCGTATGACTTTGCACCAGCAATTCGCCAATGCCGGCCGCTCCACCAAAGTTGCCATCGATCTGGAACGGCGGATGCGCATCGAACAAATTGACATAAGAACCGGCGCCACCTTTTTCAGCAGGACTCAACAACATTTGTATGAGTTTGAATGCATGATTGCCATCCTTGAATCGTGCCCAAAAATTTATTTTCCAACCGAGGCTCCATCCTGTTGCTGCATCGCCACGATAAATAAGCGATTGTCTCGCCGCCTTCATTAAATCCTGGTTGTCTTCCCAATTAATTTCTTTACCGGGATATACAGCCCATAAATGCGAGACATGGCGATGTTTATTGTTGGGGTCATCAACATCATTCAACCATTCCTGTAGTTGACCATGTTTGCCAATTTGATCAGGAGCAATTTGTATAAGCTTTTGCTGCAAGCTATCTGCAAACGATTTATCGGTTTGCAAAATATTTGCAGCCTGAATAACTGCTTTAAATAGTGAACGAATAATTTGATGGTCCATACTTGGGCCCATTACCAAACCACCTTGTTCGGGTGAGTTGGAAGGGCCACTGATTAACCAACCTGTCTTCGGGTCTTTTATTAAAAAAGAATTGAAGAAGCGGGCCGCTTCTTTCATAATAGGATAGCCTTTTGTTTTTAGAAAACTTTTATCCTGCGTAAACAGGTAATGCTCCCAAAGATGATGACTTAACCATGCACCACCCGTAACCCATACACCATGATTGGAAGCATTGATTGCCGCAGTGCCACGCCATAAATCGGTGTTGTGATGCAGTACCCAACCCGGTGCATCGTAATATTCCCTTGCTGTTGTTTTTCCTGTTTGCGAAAGTTCCTCAATCATCGTTAACAGCGGCTGATGCGTTGTTGAAAGATTGAGCAACTCTGCTGGCCAGTAATTCATTTGCGCATTAACGTTAGTGGTGTATTTGCTACCCCAGGGTGGAGTTAGCAAGTCGTTCCAAATGCCTTGCAGATTAGCTGGTCTTGTACCGGGACGTGAACTTGAAATAAGGAGATATCTTCCATACTGCGCATACAATGCAACAAAAGCAGCGTCGTGTGAAGTTGCAAATTGACGAATACGTTCATCGGTTGTAATATTTTGTCTTTCATCAGTACCAAAGCTGATGGAAAATGCATTAAAGTATTGCTGGTATTCTTTGACATGTGCAGCTTTTATGGCAGTATAGGTTTTTCCTTTTATGCTTTGTAAGGCAGCAGTGCAGGCAGTAGTAGAATTGCCTGAAACATCTTTGTAATTTTTATAGTTGGTACCGGCCGTTAAATACAAAGTCGCTTCATCAGCACCGGCAATTATTAATTTGTTTCTTTCAATTTTAATAGTGCCTTTTGCAATTTGTATACGCAAATAACTTTCGCCACGCAACGCTCCGTTCCTTACTTTCAGCGAAAGTGCAATTGTGTTATTGTCAATTTTTCTTACAACATAATTCTTATGCGGACTAGTTAGTGCCGCTTCAAAATTTATGCTTGCGGCTTTATCAGCAGTTAAATGAATAACCACCGATTGATTAGGCTGTGAAGCAAAATACTCTCTCGTGTATTGTATGCTATCAACCGAATAAGTTGTTTTAGCAATAGCTGTTTTTAAATCAAGTTCTCTTTTATAATTTGTTGCATTGCCTGTTTTGAAATCCACGAATAAATCACCGAATGGCTGATAATCGGCCTGGTAACGTGGTACTGCAGGTGGCTCATCATTTTGAATAAGATATTTCCAATCGCCATTCAACGAAATCTTTACTGCTTCATCGCCTTGCGGATAAACCCCAATATGTCTTGTGGTGTCCTTGTAACCTGCTATCCCCCCTTTATCAAAAAAATTAAGCACCTGCACGGCAATTACATTTCTACCGCTAACTATAACATCTTTCGAAATAACATATTGCCGCGGCTCCGTGGTTTCCATCGAGCCGATCAATTTTCCATTTACATAAGTATAATCAGCATCGCGGATTCTATTTAGATCAAGCACCAAATCTTTTCCAGCCCATGATGCAGGCAAATCAAAACTGGTACGCAGCCATACTGCACCATCCAAACCATCATAGCCAACCACTTCCCAACCTTCGTAGGAAGGCACCTGCATTTTTTTCCATTGACCGTCATCATAATTTGGTGAAGCAAATTCTTTAGTTGCCGTCATCTTCTTTATCCAATCACCTCTCCTGCCTTCGTTGCTTTTTAATCCCATAAATTGTTCTGTGGCTAATGCCTCGGCCTCTTTTTGTTTGCCGTCAAAAAGCAATTGCCGTATCTGCGGCAAGTATTTGTATGCTCCTTTTTTATTGTATTCGCGGGGTTCGCCTGTCCATAATGTTTCTTCGTTAAATTGAATCCTGTCTTGCTCAACACCACCAAAAATCATGGCGCCAATGCGGCCGTTACCAATGGGCAAGGCATCCGTCCATTTTGCTGCGGGTTTGTTATACCAAAGTTTTAGTTCCTGCGAGTAAACCTTACTCAACAAAAACAAACTGGTTATTAAGAAGATTTTTTTCAAGTTTTATGTACTAAGCTTTTATGCTACTATTAAACTTGTGTTGCGTCGCACTCTTGTACGTTTAGGAATTCTATTCAGCACTTTGTCCCACGGTCGTTTATTGCACCATTTTATACCTCACCCCAACCCTCTCTGAAGGAGAGGGAGTGCTTGCGACAGCCAACCGCTCCAACTGAAAATTCCTATTGCTGAATAAAAGAACACAATCGATTTCTAATTACTACTCACAACTCATAACCCTTTGAGCGACGCAAAGTCACCGCTACGAAGCGATATCTTGCGAAAGCAACTCCTCTCCTTTGGAGAGAGGTTGGGAGGTGAGGTCTAATCTATCACAACGTTTTCCTGCACACTCGTATCCTTCGACAAAGCTTTTATCGCCTGCGAAAGATTATTATTCTTCAATACAATATTTTTTGTTTTCTCTCCTCTTAACGATAAGAAAACAGGCGTTGGCGCAGACACATTACAATTATATAAAAACAGGTCCTGCACATTTGTCAACTCAATTGTCGGCTTATCGTTTGGTACTAATGTTTTCACTCCATCTATCGTCAAACCACTAATGTTCTCGCCTATTATTGACCTTTCCAGCACATTGGGATCCTAAGCTTAGAATTCCACGTGGACAAGTTGTCGCG